>UPTN01000632.1_pt1 | contig 17575 bp, 17 predicted proteins | sample 2160111 | NCBI WGS metagenome assembly UPTN01 (sample SAMN06265058, study PRJEB28932) | marine metagenome | isolation source: Columbia River Estuary | place: USA:Columbia River Estuary, USA | collected 2014-05-05
TTAATAAGATACCTAAAAAGATAATAGGTTGCGTAAATTTACATTACTTTTGTGATGTTTCCCAATTTTTTATGAAAACAAATAGGCTATTTAAGTTACATAGTGATAATGATTTTAATGAAATTGCTTTAGATATTTTCAGGTTTCAGGCAAAAAGAAATTTTGTTTATAAAGAGTTTATAAGCCTTTTAAATATCGATATTTCTTCTATTACTAATATTTATGACATTCCTTTTCTTCCAATTCAATTTTTTAAATCGCACAAGGTAATTAGTTCAAAAAAAAAAGCAGCACAAATTTTTTTAAGCAGTGGAACAACTGGAATGACACAAAGCAAACATTTTGTTAGCGATATTTCTATTTATAAAGAAAGTTTTACCAAAGGGTTCGAACACTTTTACGGAAGTATTAAAAATCATACAGTTTTAGCGCTATTACCTTCTTATTTAGAACGAAACGGATCCTCTTTAATATATATGGTGAATGATTTTATTAAAAAATCTAAAAAACCAAAAAGCGGGTTTTATTTAAATAATTTGGATGAATTAAGTGAAAGTTTAGTTGAATTAGATCAAAAAGGAGAAAAAATACTGTTAATAGGTGTTTCTTTTGCCTTGTTAGATTTGGTTGAAAAATACAAATTCAACTTAAAAAACACAGTTATTATGGAAACTGGTGGAATGAAAGGTAGAAGAAAAGAATTAATTAGAGAGGAACTACATACCATTTTAAGCACAGGTTTTGGAGTTAAAAAAATTCATTCAGAATATGGAATGACCGAATTATTAAGTCAGGCTTATTCTAAAGGAAATGGGATTTTTGAATGTCCGTCTTGGATGAAAATCCTAACTCGAGATCCAGAAGATGCATTAACTATTTTACCAAAAGGAAAATCTGGAGGAATAAATATAATTGATTTTGCAAATATTAATTCTTGTTCGTTTATTGCAACACAAGATTTAGGAAAAACATTTTCGGATGGAACTTTTGAAGTTCTTGGTCGTTTTGATAATTCTGATATAAGAGGTTGTAATTTGTTGGTATTGAAATAAGTTTGAAGTTTACAATTTTGCAAAGCGTTTTTTGTCATTCCTGAGAAGGCAGGATTGGCACTTTTAAAATCTTAGTAATTTGAATAATTCCCAAAAATAGAAAAGACGGTTTTTAAAACCGTCTTTTAGATATATTTTCAGAAAAACTTAAATAACTCTCAACAAAAAGTAACTCTTTTTCCCGCGTTGCAATAGCACAAATTTATCAGCAATTAAGTCGGATGTTGTAATTACAAAATCTTCTTTTACTTTATCTTTATTTACTGAAATTGAATTTTCTTTTAAAGCTCTTCTCACTTCACCATTGGATTTTAAAAATCCTGTATCTGAAAAAGAAGCAACTATATCCAAACCGTTTTCAACAATAGAACGCTCAATTTCCGCTTGAGGCACACCATCAAAAACATCTAAAAATGTTTGTTCATCCAAACTTTTTAAATCATTAGCAGTTGATTTTCCAAATAAAATATTAGACGCTTTAATTGCGTTTTCATAAGCTTCTTGCCCATGAGTCATAATAGTAACTTCTTCACCAATTGCTTTTTGAAGAATACGCATATGCGGAGCTTCTTTATGTTCAGCAATCAATTTCTCAATAGTTTCTTTATCTAAAAACGTAAAAATTTTAATATACTTTTCAGCGTCTTCATCTGAAGAATTTAACCAATATTGGTAGAATTTGTACGGTGATGTTCTGTTAGCGTCTAGCCAAACATTTCCTCCAGCGGTTTTTCCAAACTTAGAACCGTCTGCTTTAGTGATTAATTTACAAGTAATTGCATATGCTTTACCTTGGGCTTTTCTTCTAACAAGCTCAGTTCCTGTTGTAATATTTCCCCATTGGTCTGAACCTCCCATTTGAAGTACACAATTTTTTTCTTTGTATAAATGATAAAAATCGTAACCTTGAAATAATTGATAGGTAAACTCTGTAAAACTCATACCAGATTGTCCGTCTGTTGCATCAATACGTTTTTTTACAGATTCCTTTGCCATCATGTAGTTAACCGTAATATGCTTTCCAACATCACGTACAAAGTCGATTAATGAAATGTCTTTCATCCAATCGTAATTATTTACCAACTCAGCTTTGTTTTCAACACTACTATCAAAATCCAAAAAACGTGCTAATTGTCCCTTTACACCTGCTACATTTTTGTTTAATGTTTCTTCGTCTAATAAATTACGCTCATCTGATTTCCCTGAAGGATCACCAACCATACCTGTTGCACCACCAACCAAAGCAATTGGATTGTGACCAGCTTTTTGAAAATGCATTAAAATAATAATCGGCACCAAACTTCCAATATGCAACGAATCGGCTGTTGGATCAAATCCAATATAACCTGTAGTTTTATTTTTTAATAAATAGTCTTCAGTTTCAGGCATTATATCATGTAACATGCCTCTCCAACGTAGTTCTTCAACAAAATTCATTATCAAATTTTTAGATTTCAGCAAAGATAAAATTTTACTTTGTAGAAATGCCTTTAAATAAACATTTTTGTTACATTCGTTTTATGATATTAGTTACAGGTGGAACTGGTTTGGTAGGATCGCATTTATTGTATCAACTTTCCTTAGAAAAGGATGCAATTAAAGCAATTCATAGAAAAAATAGTAATTTAAATGCTGTTAAAAATGTTTTTAGTTATTTTTCCGAAGATTATGAAAATCTTTTTAATAAAATACAATGGGTTGAAGCAGACATTACAGATGTTGCTGCATTAGAACTTGCCTTTAATAATGTTACTGAAGTTTATCATTCAGCTGCCTTGGTTTCATTCAACCCAAAAGATTACAATAAATTACGAAAAATTAATATAGAAGGCACTGCTAATATTGTAAATTTAAGTATTGAAAATAGCATAAAAAAACTATGTTTTGTAAGCTCAATTGCAGCAGTTGGAAAATCGATACATAAAAAACCTATTAATGAAACTAACGAATGGGATATTGAAAAAAGCAACTACGGTTATGCCATTTCAAAATATGGTGCAGAAATCGAGGTTTGGCGCGCTTCTCAAGAAGGAATTCCAGTTATTATTGTTAATCCTGGTGTTATTTTAGGTGGTGGCTTTTGGAAAAATGGATCGGGAAAAATATTTGATAAAATTTACAAAGGGTTTAAATATTATTCTGAAGGAATTACTGGTTATGTTTCAGTAAATGATGTAGTAAAAGCAATGCAACTTTTAATGAAAAGCGAAATACAAAATGAGCGTTTTATTTTAGTTGCAGAAAACAATAGTTTTAAAAAAGTTTTTACTCAAATTGCTGCTAATTTTAATAAAAATAAACCTTCAGTAAAAGTAACAAAATTGATGAGTGAAATTGGATGGAGAGTTGAAAAAATTAAATCATTTTTAATAAATAAGCCTCCGCTTTTAACACAACAATCGTCAAAATCTATCCATCAGAAACGATATTTTTCTTCTAAAAAAATTAAAAATACACTCAATTTTGAATTTAATCCTATTTCCACAACTATTGAAGAAGTCTGTAAGTTTTACATGAAAGATTTATAAATAAAGCGCTTTTTTATCTAAATAATTACTGTAGAAATTAGAAAACCACATATTACTTTTTAGTTTTATCTATCGATGTCGGTTTTCTTATAGGTTTTTTAAACCTTTCAACTCTTTTAATAGAATCCTCAGTTTTCTTTGTAGCAGTTTCTAATGAATCTTTAAGCTTTTTTTCTTTATTATAAAACTCGTTTAATTTTTCTAAACGCTTTTGAACTTCATTTAAAATTTCATCATAATCATCTACCTTTGAAGTGTAATAGTAATTACTTTCCTTAAACTGAGTGCTATCAATTTTATACTTTTCAAAAACTAATGGAAAATAATCTACATTTCTTTTTAAATCAATATTTTTAGTGTTTTGAGCATTCATAGCAATAAAAAGATCGGTTAATAAATCAACCATCTCATCTTTAGGAATTAAATTATCAGGTTTTTTTAAAATGGTATTGCTTGTACAACTCAATAATAAAAAACCAACAATTATTATGTAAATAAATTTATTCATTCGTTCTATTAAACAACAATCTTTTCCCTTTTATTGTATCATTAAATTTTCCGTTATTGTAAATAAGATTTCCGTTTACAAAAGTATGCGTAATTTTTGAATAGAAAGTTGTTCCTTCAAAAGGAGACCAACCACATTTATACAAAATATTATCTTTTTTTACTGTCCAAGGTGAAGCAATATCAACTAAAACCAAATCAGCATAAAAACCTTTTTTAATATATCCTCTTTTTTCAATTTTGAAAATAATAGCAGGATTATGACACATTTTTTCAACTATTTTTTCAATAGAAATTTTTTCATTACTAAATTCTTTCAACATCGCCGGTAGTCCATGTTGAACCAAAGGCCCTCCACTTGGAGCTTTTGTGTATACTTGCTTTTTTTCTTCAATTGTATGTGGCGCATGGTCGGTAGCAATTACATCAATTCTATCATCTAACAATGCCTTCCACAAACCTTCTTTATCTTTTTTTGTTTTAACCGAAGGATTCCATTTTATAAGAGTTCCTTTTGATTTGTAATCTCTGTCATCAAAGGTTAAATGATGAATACAAACCTCAGCTGTAATTTGCTTTTTCTCTAGAGGAATTCTATTTGTAAAAAGTTTGGTTTCTTTTTCCGTTGATAAATGAAAAACATGTAAACGTGCGCCTGTCTTTTTTGCTAATTCAATTGCTTTTGAAGATGATAAATAACAAGCTTGTTCGCTTCTTATTTTAGGATGCATTTCAATTGGAATGTCATCCCCATATTCTTTTAAATAAGTTTCTAAATTAGCTTTTATAGTTGATTCATCTTCACAATGAACTGCAATAAGCATTTTTGTTGAAGAAAAAATCTTTTCTAAAACAACTGCATCATCAACCAACATATTTCCTGTTGAAGAACCTAAAAATAATTTTATCCCCGCAACATTAGTAGGGTCTGTTTTTAATAACTCCTCCAAATTATCATTTGTTCCACCAAACATAAAAGAATAATTCGCATAAGACGATTTTGAAGCTTTTTCAAATTTTTGTTCTAGCAACTCCTGAGTAGTTGCTTGCGGAACTGTGTTTGGCATTTCAATAAATGAAGTAATTCCACCGGCAACCGCAGCTTTACTTTCTGTTTCAATAGTCGCCTTATGAGTAAGTCCTGGCTCTCTAAAATGTACCTGATCGTCTATTACTCCAGGAATTAAAAATTTACCTTCAGCATCAATAACCAAAGTATCAGAAGATTTTGAACTGATTGAGATATCAATATCTACAATATATTCACCATCAATTAATACGTCACCTTCAAATATATTACCCTCGTTAACAATTTGAGCGTTTTTAATAAGTGTTAAACTCATATTTTTTCTTTTTCTTTATTTAGGCAATCCATGAATTCTCATTTTAATAACACCAAAAATAGCTTCAGAAATTATTGAACCACTCATTTTTGATGTTCCTCTTTTTCTATCAGTAAAAATTATAGAAACTTCTTTATGTTTAAATTTATGTTTCCAAGCTTTAAATTTCATTTCAATTTGAAAAGCATACCCAACAAATTTAATTTTATCTAATGCTAAGAGTTCCAAAACTTTACGTTTGTAACAAACAAAACCAGCAGTAGTATCAAAAATCGGTATTCGTGTTACAATTTTCACATATTTTGAAGCAAAATAAGATAAAAACAACCTTTTTATATCCCAATTTACTACATTTATTTTATTGTTTAAATACCTTGAACCTATTGAAAAGTCAGCTCCATCTTCAGCGCAAGCCTTGTACAATTTAATTAAATCTGTTGGATTATGAGAAAAATCTGCATCCATTTCAATAATAAAATCATATTCTCTCTGCAAAGCCCATTTAAATCCATGTATATATGCAGTTCCTAAGCCTTTTTTTTCAGTTCTAACCTCTAAAAATAATTGTTGAAACTCCTTTTGTAATTCCTTAACAATAGCTCCTGTCCCATCGGGAGAACTATCATCAACAATTAAAATATCAAACTGTTTTTCTTGGCTAAATACTGCTCTAATAATTGATTCAACATTTTCCTTTTCATTAAAGGTTGGTATTATTACTAATGTATTTGACATATAGAAAAATTATCTGGCAAAGATAAAACAAATTATTACTAATTTTGCCTTAAAATTTTATCATTGATTAATGATTGATGCAGAAAAAATAACTATTTTAAATAACGACTGGATTACTTTTATTTTTTTAGTAATACTTATAATTTTGACAATAGAAAATTTTCTATTTGAAAATAGGTTGTTAAATACAAGTTCATTTTTTCTTAAAAAAAAGAAAATGCTTTTCTATTTTAATAAAGAAAAGAATATATTCCTTAACCTATTTCAAATTCTGTTTTTTATTGTTCAACTACTAACAATCTCTTTGATATTATATTTTTTAAATCCGTTTTTAGGTTTAAAAATCGGCTTTACAGGTTTTAAACTATATATAGTAGTTTGTATTGGAGTAAGTTTGTATTTTGCTTTCCGCTTATTAACAGGTATTTTTCTGGCATTTATTTTTAACATAAAACCCATACATCAAAAGTTTTCTTTTGAAAAAATAAGTTATTTTAATAATTTGATTTTATGGATATTACCTTTATTAATTTTATCATCATATGCAAAACAATTTGATGATTTAATTTTTAAAATAACAATTTTTGTTTTCCTTTTTTTATTAATAATAAGATACAGCCTTTTACTTATAAATAATAAAAAGCTCATATTTAATAACTTGTTTTATTTTATTTTGTACCTTTGCGCACTTGAAATAGTACCTTTAGTAATTATTTTAAAACTAACGATTTAAAGACAAAATTGAAGTTTATGAAAGTGAAAACAATTTTGGTTTCTCAGCCAGCTCCAAAGACGGAAAATTCTCCTTATACAGATTTAATTGAAAAGCAAAAAGTTAAAATAGATTTTGTGCCTTTTATTCACGTTGAAGGCGTTACTGCAAAAGAAGTAAGAACTCAAAAAATTGATTTAAGAAGCTATACAGCTATTATTTTAACTAGTAGAAATGCTGTTGATCACTTTTTTAGAGTAGCTGAAGAAATGAGATTTACCGTTCCTGATACTATGAAATATTTTTGTCAATCTGAAGCTGTTGCTTACTATTTACAGAAGTATGTAGTGTACCGTAAACGTAAAATTTATGTAGGTGAAAAAGAATTTGTTGATCTTGCAAAAATCATTAAAAAATATAAAGACGAAAAATTCTTATTGCCTTCTTCTGACAAATTGAAAGACATTGTTCCTAAAACTTTGAATGATTTAGGTGTTAGCTGGAACAGAGGTATTTTCTATAAAACGGTAATGAGCGATTTATCGGATTTGGAAAATGTGTTTTACGATATTTTAGTTTTCTTTTCTCCTTCAGGAATAGATTCATTATTTCAAAATTTCCCAAATTTTAAACAAAATAACACTAGAATTGCTGTTTTTGGAAATTCAACTGTAAAAGCTGCAACAGAAGCAGGCTTAAAATGTAATATTGAAGCGCCAACTCCAGAAACTCCATCTATGACAATGGCGTTGGAAAAATATATTTTAGAAGTAAATAGAAAATAATTTATTGCATCATCAATAATAAAAACCGAGTTTAATACTCGGTTTTTTTATGCAAATAAATTTGCATAAATATCTTCAACTTTGGTTACTCTAACAATTTTAATATTATGATTATTAGAGCTCATCTTATTGAATTTTGAAATGAATATTTTATTAAAACCAAGTTTTTCAGCTTCTAGAATTCTTTGTTCTACACGGTTCACTGGTCTAATTTCACCAGCTAAACCTATTTCAGCCGCAAAACAAAAATCTTGAGGAATGGCCTCATCTTCATTTGAAGATAAAATAGCACTTATAACAGCCAAATCAATGGCTGGGTCGTCAACTTTAATTCCACCAGCAATATTTAAAAAAACATCTTTTGCCCCCAGTCTAAAACCTGCCCGTTTTTCTAAAACAGCCAATAACATATTTAATCTTTTGGTGTCATAACCTGTTGCAGAACGCTGCGGTGTGCCATAAACAGCTGTGCTAACCAATGCCTGAACTTCAATCATTAAAGGCCGCATACCTTCTAATGTCGCAGCAATTGCTGTTCCACTTAAATCATCTTCCTTTTGAGAAATTAATATTTCAGAAGGGTTATCAACCTCGCGCAAACCTATACTTTGCATTTCATAAATTCCAAGTTCCGCAGTTGATCCAAAACGATTTTTATTTGCGCGTAAAATACGATATGTATGATTTCTATCTCCTTCAAATTGCAACACTACATCTACCATATGTTCTAAAATTTTTGGGCCAGCAATATTTCCATCTTTCGTAATATGCCCAATTAAAAGGACTGGGGTAGCGGTTTCCTTTGCGAATTTTATAAGCTCAGCAGTAGTTTCTCTAATTTGTGAAATAGATCCAGGTGAAGCCTCAATATACTCTGTATACAATGTTTGAATTGAATCGATTACAACAAATTCAGGTCGTACTTCCTCAATAGCTCTAAAAATATGTTGGGTATTGGTTTCGGTTAAAATTAAACAGTTTGTATTTTTAATTTGAAGTCGTTCTGCGCGCATTTTAATTTGAGATTGACTTTCCTCTCCCGAAACATATAATACTTTTTTTGGAATTGATAATGCAATTTGTAATAACAAAGTAGATTTTCCAATTCCCGGTTCACCACCTAAAAGTGTCATAGAACCTTTAACTAATCCTCCTCCTAAAACCCTATTTAACTCATTGTTTTTTGTTGAAATTCGATCTTCTTTATTTAATTGAATTTCATTTATTTTTAACGCTTTATTCGGTTTTTTTACTGAAGTGGTTTGTTTCCAATTTCTTTTTTCTTCTTTCTGAATAACTTCTTCAACAATAGTATTCCACTCATTACAAGATTTACATTGCCCCATCCATTTTGCATATTGCGCACCACAATTTTGACAAAAAAAAGAAGTTTTTGTTTTAGCCATTTTTATTGAAATTGAAAAAGTAAATATATAAAGAAATACCTATTTCTCTTGGTATTTATTATAAATTGGAATTAATATTAATGAAAGACTTCCAAATAGAATTACCATTAAGGTTTGGGCAGTCCACATTATCCATCCAAAAGCTAATGCAGGGTTGTGTTCTATTTTATATAAAACCAATGCACCTGCAACTAGTAATGGATAAGTTCCTAATCCTCCATTTGTTAATGCCATGCTTAATCCACCTACTACAAAGCCTACAATTATAGCAGCAAAAGGCAAATTAGTAGTTTCAGGCAAAGCAAAAGTTACTACATAAAACATAAGTACGTACATACCCCAAATGAAAATAGTATGAAAAATAAATTTCCATTTCTTTTTCATTGTAAAAATACTTTTAGCACCATCAATTAAGCCATTTACAAAAGTAATAATGCTCTTAATAAATGGGTTTTTAGACTTTTTTAAAAGTCGATATGTAAACAGCCCAACCAAAGGCAGCACTACAAAAACAAATATTTTATAATATATACTGCTAGACTCGTTTTCCTTAAAAATAAAGCTACTAATTAATTCTGTTTGAAAAAAGAAAGCCACACCAATAATTAAAAGCAATATAATTAAATCGGCAACTCTTTCGGCTACAATAGTTCCAAAGGCTTTTTCAAAAGGAATATTTTCATATTTTTTTACACTAGCAGCACGTGCAAATTCTCCAGATCTCGGAATAAATAAATTTAATAAATAGGCAATTAAAACCGCCATAACACTATTAGCAAACCTAGGTTTATAACCTAAAGGTTCTAATAAAAATTGCCAACGATAGGCCCTGGATAAATGGCTTAATATTCCCAAAATTAAAGAAACTAATACCCACCAGTAATTTGCTGTTTTAAAGGATAATTTTATAGATTCAATATCCGATGTTGACAGTTTTGACAAAGAGTACCAAATTAAAAATACTCCCAAGGCTATCGGGAGTATTACAAATATGGATTTTTTAATTTTTTTCTTCAAACTTATGTTAACGAATTATCGTTTTCATTTGGAAAAATTAGTGTTGGTTTAAATGATTTTGCTTTTTCAAAATCCAATATACCATAAGAAATTATAATTACTATATCTCCTTTTGCCACTTTACGAGCAGCTGGACCATTTAATGTAATTTCTCCACTTTTTCTAGGACCAGGGATGGCGTATGTTTCAAGACGCTCACCATTGTTAATATTAACAATTTGAACTTTCTCTCCTTGAATAATATTGGCAGCATCCATTAAGTCTTCGTCAATAGTTATACTACCAATATATTGTAAATCGGCTCCGGTAACCTTAACTCTGTGAATTTTTGATTTTACTACTTCTATTTGCATGGTGCAAAATTAATAATTTTGTGTTAATGTATTCATATTTACAAACTTATATTATCAATAAGTCTAATATTTCCAGCAAAAACGGCTATAAAAGCCCTATATTTTTGCTTGGGATCTTTATCTTTAATTGTTAAAAGTGTGTTTTCTTCAGCAATTTCAAAATATTCTAATTCTAATAAAGGCTGTTTTTTAAACTCATTTTCAACCCAATCTACAACTTCTATTGCATTTTTTATGCCAAACTTTCTTTTAGCTTCTTTAAGAGTTTTGTATATAAATGGCGCAGCTTTTCTATGCTCATTTGTCAGTCTAGTATTTCTAGAACTCATTGCCAAACCATCTTCTTCTCTATAAATATCACAACCAACAATTTTAACCGGAATGTGGTGTTTTTTCACCATATTTCTAATAATTTGTAATTGTTGAAAGTCTTTTTCACCAAAATATGATTTAGTTGGTTTAACAATTTCAAACAAACGCTTTACAATTGTTCCAACTCCATTAAAATGACCTTCTCTAAACTTTCCTTCCATTTTAAATTCCAACCCATCAAAATCAAATACTTTAGATTTTATATCATTTGCATAAATTTCGCCAGCAGCTGGCGCAAAAACAAGATCGCAAAAAACCGATTTTAACAGCGATAAATCTTTATTAATAGTTTTTGGGTAATTTATTAAATCTTCTTGTTTATCAAATTGAGTTGGGTTTACAAAAATACTAACAACAACAATGTCATTTTCTTTTTTTGCTCTCTCTATTAAAGACAAATGCCCTTGATGAAGCGCTCCCATTGTTGGTACAAAACCAACAGAAGTTCCTTTTTTTAAGGATTCGATTTTTTGTTGAACAGATTTTATTTTAGCAAAAACTAACATGTGTATTTGTTAATAAACGTTAAAAGCGTGCAAACTTACATTTTTCAAGCCAAAATCTACATAAAATTTCGTAATTTTGCATAATCTTTAAAATAAAGGATTGGATTATGAAAGATAAGAGAGTTTTAGTTGTTTCATCAGAAGTTGTTCCTTACTTACCTGAAAATGAATTATCAACAACTTCATTTGAAGCTGCAAAAATGATTCATGGTAAAGGTGGACAAACACGTATTTTTATGCCACGTTACGGTTTAATTAATGAAAGAAGACATCAATTACATGAAGTTATTCGCTTATCTGGTATGAATTTGGTTATTAATGACATGGATATGCCATTAATAATTAAAGTAGCATCTATTCCAAAAGAAAGAATGCAGGTTTATTTTATTGATAACGATGAATACTTTAAGCGTAAAGCATTATTTACAGATGAAGATAACAAGCTTTTTAATGATAATGATGAAAGAGCTATTTTCTTTGCTAAAGGTGTTGTAGAAACAGTGAAAAAATTAAATTGGTCTCCAGATATTATTCATATTCATGGCTGGATGGCTTCACTTTTACCTTTATATATTAAGGAATATTATAAAAATGATCCATTATTTACTGATAGTAAAATTGTTACATCACTTTATAATAATGGTTTTGAAGGTTCATTAAGTAAAGATTTTAGTGATAAAATAAAGTTTGATAATATTGATGACTCAAAAATTGAAAATATCTCCAATCCAAACTATACAAATATTTTAATAAATGCTGTTAAAAATTCTGATGCAGTAATAAAAGCAAGTGAAATACTTCCTGACGATTTATTAGAATTTATAAAAACAAATGATAAGCCTGTGTTAGATTATGTTCCTATGGAAGAATTTGATAATGCCTATACAGATTTTTTCTTAAACAATGTTCTATAGTTTAATCTTAACAATTATTAATTTATAATATGACAACAAAAGTTGTAAGTACATTTAAATACTTTGGAATATTTTCTTTAGTGTTTTTTACACTCATTTCTTGCGAAAAAGAAATTGAAAATATTGGAGTAAATCTAGTGGATAATAATAAATTTAATACTAATAAGGTAATATCTGAAGTTATAACAACTAATGAAAACATTGATAAAGTCCCTGCAAATACATTACCACAATATTTGTTAGGAGTTTATTCCGATGAAGAATTTGGGAAATTAAAGGCTTCTATTGTTACTCAACTTACCCTGCCAACATTTGGTGAAACATATGTGCTTGGTTATGGAAAAAACACTTTAATAGATTCTGTAATTATAAATATTCCTTACCAATCTACAAGAGAAGCTGACGATTATTCTGATGGAAAACCAAAATTTTCTATAGATTCTGTTTTTGGAAATGAGGATGTAGAATTTAAATTAGGTATTTATGAACTAAAAACCTATTTAAACTCATTAGATCCTGAAAATCCTTCGAAAAGTGCCGTTTATTATTCTGATAAAGAATTTCAGAAAGATAACACCCCATTTTATTCAGATAACTTTAAAGTAAATGCTAACGATACTGTTACATATATTAAAAGATATTTAAATGATGGAATAACTGTTTATGATATAGATACTATTCAACTAGATGATTTAAGCCCTTCAATTAACATTCCTTTAAATGAAGACTTAGTAAAACAACTTTTTGTAGATAATCCAGGAAATTCTGAGTTTGAAAATAATATAAATTTTGCACATTATTTTAGAGGGTTTTATATGGAAGCAAGTGAATTAGCAAATGAAAAATCTCACTTAGTTTCATTAAATATGACATCAGCTAAAATGACCATTTATTTTTCTAAAGATCAAGATGAAGGTACTGACCAAGATTTAAATGGAAATGGCAAAACAGGAGAACAAGGTGTTAGAACTAAACACCAATACAATTTTCCTTTTGGAAGTTTAAAATCGAATATATTTAAAAGAGATTATACTAATTCAAAACAATCTGGAGACGAAAGATTATATCTTCAAGGTGCTGCAGGATCCATTGCTACAGTAGAATTATTTTCAAATGAAGATTTAACTGAACTTAGAAATAATAATTGGTTAATTACAGATGCTAATTTAACTGTTTATGTAGATCAAAATGCATCAACAAGTGAGATTCCAGAACTGCTTTTTATCTATAATTATGAAGAAAACACCCAACTTTTAGATATGATTACCGAAGGAATAGCTGAAGTTGGTGGTGAATTAGAGAGAGACGATGATGGAAATCCTTATAAATATGTATTTAAGATTACCGATTATATTTCTGAACTATTAAAATCTAATGATCCTGTTGATTTGGTTAAACTTGGAATTAAAGTTTATAATTCTTCAGATGCACCAACAAGTACAACAGATCTTACAATAAAAAATTACAGTTGGAATCCTAAAGGTGTTGTTTTATTTAACAATAATACAAACGCTGGGGATAAAAGAATTAAACTTGAGATTTCTTATACAGATTTAAATAATTAAAATTTAGCTTTTTATGTGTGGAATTACTGGATATTTAGGATTTAGAGAAGCATATCCAATAGTTATAAATGGTTTACAAAGACTAGAATATAGAGGCTATGACAGCGCAGGAATAGTTTTAACTTCATCTGAAAATAAATTAAAACTGTTTAAAACCAAGGGTAAAGTTTCCGATTTAAAAAAAATTGCAAAAAAAAACAATACGGATGGTCATTTAGCCTTAGGTCATACACGTTGGGCAACTCACGGTGTTCCAAATAATGTTAACTCACATCCACATATATCAAATACCGGAAATTTAGCTATAGTTCACAATGGAATTATTGAAAACTATGATACCATTAAAAAAGAATTAATAAAACGAGGTTATACTTTTCAAAGTGATACTGATACCGAAGTTTTAATTAATTTAATTGAAGAAGTTCAGCTAAAAAACAATTGCAAATTAGGTAAAGCTGTTCAATTAGCACTTACAAATGTTGTTGGAGCATATGCTATTGCAGTTTATGATGTTAATACACCAAGTGAAATAATAGTTGCACGCTTAGGAAGCCCATTAGCAATTGGTATTGGAGATGATAATAAAGAATTTTTTATAGCTTCAGATGCTTCACCATTTATTGAATATACTAAAGATGCTATTTACCTTGATGATGAAGAATTAGCAATTATAAAACTTGGGAGGGACATAAGAATAAGAAAAATTAATGACGATTCTTTTGTTGAACCTCATATTCAAGAGTTAAAACTTAATTTAGAACAAATAGAAAAAAGTGGTTACGATCACTTTATGCTAAAAGAAATTCATGAGCAACCTCATGCTATTTTAGACACCTACAGAGGTAGACTTTTGGCAGATAAAGGCATTATTAAAATGGGTAGTGTAGATAATAACATTACCAAATTTTTAAATGCTAAACGTATTATAATAGTAGCTTGTGGAACTTCATGGCATGCTGGTTTGGTGGGTGAATACCTTTTTGAAGATATTGCCCGAATTCCTGTTGAAGTAGAATACGCTTCAGAATTTAGATATAGAAATCCAATTATTAATAAAAATGATATTGTAATTGCTATTTCTCAATCAGGAGAAACTGCTGATACATTGGCCGCAATTAAGCTTGCAAAATCGAAAGGAGCATTTGTTTTTGGTATTTGTAATGTTGTTGGTTCATCCATTGCAAGAGAAACAGATTCTGGCGCTTATACACATGCAGGTCCTGAAATTGGAGTTGCGTCAACAAAAGCATTTACAACTCAAATAACAGTACTTTCATTAATTGCTTTAAAACTTGGACATTTAAAAGGAGAACTTTCTAATTCTAAGTTTCATAGCTTCTTGCATGAATTAAAGATAATTCCGTCTAAGGTAGAAGAGTTATTAAAAATTAGTCCTGAAATTGAAAAAATAGCCGCTATTTATAAACATGCTACAAACTGCTTGTATTTAGGGAGAGGTTATAATTTTCCTGTTGCCTTGGAAGGTGCTTTAAAATTAAAAGAAATATCTTACATACACGCTGAAGGTTATCCAGCAGCAGAAATGAAACATGGTCCAATTGCGTTAATTGATGAATCTATGCCAGTTGTAGTAATTGCAACAAAAAAAGGACATTACGAAAAAGTTGTTAGCAATATTCAAGAGATAAAATCTAGAAAGGGTAAAATCATTGCTATTGTAACTGAAGGAGATGTTTTGGTGAAAGAAATTGCAGATCATGTAATTGAAATCCCAGAAACTGAAGAAGCTTTTTCACCTTTATTAAGTACAATTCCTTTACAATTATTATCATATTATATTGCTGTAATGAGAGGTTGTAATGTTGATCAGCCAAGAAATTTAGCGAAATCTGTTACGGTAGAGTAATTGAAAATAAAAAAATAAAAAAGCCAGCAATTTGCTGGCTTTTTCTATTCAACTACATCGTGTATCATTGTATGATTTCCGTTATTCCAAATTGTTAAAATATCAGTGGCAACTAGTGCTCCACTTCCAGCGGCAATTGCATACTGACTTCTCCAACCTGCTAATACTCCAGCAACAAAAACACCATCTTTTACCACATGTTTACTGTTTTTAAGCATAATTTTTTCTTTTTGGGCAGGAATACTTGTATGCGGAACAACATATTGCTTTAATCCTTCTATTGCAAACATATTTGATGGGCCTACTGCAATTACAACAGCGGCTGCAGTATATTCATTCTTATTAGTTTTTACAATTAAATTTGGAGATTCACCTTTAACAGATACTACTTTTTCCTTATCAATTTGAACAACACGAGGATATAAATCAGATAATTGATTCATTCCTTCTTCAAGAATATCAGCACCTTTTGTGCCTTTTTTAAAACCTAAAACGTTATTTAATTCAGCGGTATTTAATGCTGAACTTTTTTGATGGGTAATAATTCCTACTTTTTTACCTTCAGCAAATGGTTTTCCCATTGCAGAACCTAAAATTAAAGCACAAGATAGCCCTGCTGCGCTTCCACCAACAATTAAAACATCAAAAGAATTCATAATTTATTTTTAAGAGATTAATCCTTGAATATTGGATGCAAATAATTTAACTGCAATAGCTAACAGTATAACACCAAATATTTTTCTAATAATTAAAATACCATTATCACCTATAAATTTACCCAATTTATTAGATGTTTTAAGCACTATGTACATAAAAATTATATTAATTACTATTGCAATAACAATGTTAACGGTTTCAAACTCTGCCCTTAAAGAAAGTAACGTAGTTAAACTACCTGGACCAGCAATTAACGGGAAAGCTAGTGGAAAAATAGAAATTGTTCTTGCATTAGTCTCTTCCTCCTTATAAAGCGAAATTCCTAAAATCATTTCTAAGGCAATAAAAAATAAAATAAAAGCACCAGCAACTGCAAAAGAATTAACATCAATACCTATTAAGTTTAAAATACTTTTTCCTAAAAATAAAAAAGCAATCATAATTACACCAGCAATAATAGAGGCTTTTTCAGAATGGATATGACCAAATTTATCGCGTAAATCAATAATTATAGGAATATTTCCAATAACATCTATTACAGCAAATAACACCATTGTAGCTGTAAGTATTTCTTTAAAATCAACTAACATAGTTTTCCATTTTAATTTAAGGATGGCAAAAGTAGATAAACCTTATTTATAAATGCCAAAATTAGTACAAAAAAGTTTATTTTTGCCAAATGTTTCAATTAGGAAAAACAATCGTTTCTGAAGACATAATTGAGAAAGATTTTGTCTGCAATTTAAATGCCTGTCAAGGTAAATGTTGCATTGATGGTGAAGCAGGGGCTCCACTAGAAGAAAAAGAACTACAAATTTTGTTAGATATTTACCCAAGAATAAAACCTTTTTTAAGAGAAGAAGGAATAAAAGCTATTGAAGATCAAGGGCTTTTTATAACCACAGAAGGTGAATATGAAACTACCTTAATTGATGATAAGGATTGTGCGTATGTAATTTTTGATAAAAATAATACAGCAAAATGCGGCATAGAAGATGCGTACAATCAAGGTGTAATTAAGTGGAAAAAACCCATTTCTTGTCATTTATATCCTGTTAGACTAATGGAATACAGCGAATTTACCGCAGTAAACTACCATAAGTGGCCTATTTGTGATGATGCTTGTGTGCTAGGAAATGAACTTCAGGTTCCCGTATATAAATTTGTTAAAGATGCATTAATAAGAAAATTTGGTAAAAATTGGTATGCTGAATTAGAGAAAGCTGCCAACACATTTAAAAGATAAATTATTTTAT
>UPTN01000635.1_pt1 | contig 17546 bp, 15 predicted proteins | sample 2160111 | NCBI WGS metagenome assembly UPTN01 (sample SAMN06265058, study PRJEB28932) | marine metagenome | isolation source: Columbia River Estuary | place: USA:Columbia River Estuary, USA | collected 2014-05-05
AGAAACTGGATGTTATAGAGCATCTATGTTTTTCCGGGTTCGGTCTGGCTTGATCAGTACTTTGTGAATTACGTTATCCCGGATTTCCACGATGGTCATAATGTGTGAGCCGATTTTAATGCTGCACTTTCCTTCTGGAAGCACTTCCATCTCTTCGATCAATAGCCCGCCGAGAGTATGTGCCTCCTCGAAAGGCAAATCCCACTCAAAGCGCCGGTTCAATGCGCGAACGCTCGTGGACCCGTCAACAAGGTAGTTGCCGTCATCCAGTCGCCGCATGGTGCGTGAGCGCCCGCGGCCTTCGGGAGTAAATTCACCAACAATCTCTTCAAGAATGTCATCCAGCGTAACCAGCCCCTGGATATCTCCATACTCGTCAACCACCAGCGCCATTCTTCGCTCTTTGCCCTGAAACTCGAGTAGCTGCTGGGTCAGTGAAGTGCCTTCAGGCACAAAATAAGGTTTCTGAACTGAGCGCTGCAGGTCTTCAAACTGCAGGCCGCCAAATGAAAGTTTCGAAATAATGGAGCGGATGTGAAGCAGGCCGACAACGTTATCGATGCTTTCTCTGTATACCGGCAGACGTGTATACACGGTTTGAGTCAGTTGGTTCAGAATGTCAACCCAGTCATCATCGAGGTCAATACCGACGATTTCCCCGCGAGGAACCATCACGTCTTCAATGGACGCTTGCTCGAGATCCAGAATGTTGACGAGCATGCGTTGATGGTCATTGGAAATCTGACCGCCTTCAGTGACCAGAGTGCGCAGTTCTTCCCGGTTAAGACGTTCGAGTGCCACGACATCGGTTTTTACACCGAAGGGCCTCAACAGCAGGTTTGCAAATGAATTGACCAGCCAGACGATAGGGTTAAGAATTTTGAGCAACACGACCAAAACATACGACGCTGGGAAGGCAATACGTTCCGGGTGAAGAGCCGCCACTGTTTTGGGCGCAACTTCAGCAAAAATCAACACCACAACTGTCATTACGAGGGTTGATATCCACAAGCCGTTATCACCAAATATACGCATGGCTATCACAGTCGCAATGGATGCCGACAGGATGTTAACCATGTTGTTTCCAAGCAATATCAGTCCGATCAGACGGTCGGGTCTATTCAGCAAATTTTGTGCAATACGTGCGCCGCGATGACCGCTGTTGGCCAAATGTTTCAGGCGATAGCGGTTGATGGCCATCAAGCCAGTCTCCGCGCTTGAAAAGAAGCCGGAAAGAATGATCAGAATGACCAGCACAGTGTAAAGAGTGCCTAAGGGTATATCGTCCAAATCTTGTCAGATCCTGTGTGGAGTGTTAGCCGCGCCAATCGCGCTGCAAAATTTCCAGTACTAACCTGCTGCCGAAATAGGATAACAGCAACAGGGCAATTCCCACGAGGGTCATGCGCACTGCCACCCGGCCACGCCAACCGCGCTTCCAGCGTCCCCACAATAACAGTGCGAATACCAGCCAGGCAAAAAGTGACAATAAGGTTTTATGGGCAAGGTGTTGACCAAACAGATCATTGACAAAAACCAACCCTGTTACCAAGGAGATTGTTAAAACAGCAAAACCCGCTTTGATCAGGTGAAACAGCAAGCCTTCGAGTGTTTCCAGTGCCGGCAGTGTTTGCACCAACTTGTTAAAGCTATGCTTGCGCAGCAAGTGGTCGATCATCGCCACAAACACCGCGTAAACGCCGGCGATGCTGAGGACACCGAAAGCAACCACTGAAGTGATGATGTGAATGGAGATTTCTGTCGACCCTTTGGTGATTTCCAGTGTGGGCGCGTCAATGAGTCCTTCGGCCAGCAAAATCACGACGGACAACGGCAGTGCGACCAGGCTGGCATCATAGAGACTATTGCGCAGCGGGAATGTGCACAAGGGGATTGCCACCGTAACCAGTGCGCACAAAGATAGAATGTTTAACAGGCTCACATGAGGTGTTACAGAACCCAGCCAGTGCTGGCTTTCAGCCCACGTGTGCAAAATCACGCCCAACAGGGTCAGGCCGGCTGCCAGCGCCCGTTTGCTGCTGGAACTCTCCGCTACCGCGCTATAAAGCAGTATGACGGATGCCAGGTAGCTGGCTGCTGTAATTAATAAAATATTGTCATGCATCGCGAATTCCGTGCCGCTTAAAGGTTGTCACCCGTTATAATACCTGACTGCTGAATCGCGGAGTAAATAATGTTTGATAACCTGACCCAAAGATTGACCCAAACCATGCAAAAATTGCGTGGCAAAGGACGTTTGACTGAAGATAGCATTCGGGAGACTTTACGTGAAGTCCGGATTGCATTGTTGGAAGCCGATGTTGCGTTGCCGGTAGTGCAGTCTTTTATTGGGCAGGTTAAAGAGCGGGCGCTTGGGCAAGAGGTTATTAGCAGCCTTCAGCCCGGGCAGGCGCTGGTTAAAATTGTCCATGACGAGTTGGTCCGGATCATGGGTGAGGAAAATGAAGCCCTCGACCTGAAGGCGAGCCCGCCGGTTGTCGTTTTGTTAGCAGGCCTGCAGGGTTCCGGTAAAACCACCACCACGGCAAAGCTCGCGCGCCACCTTAAAGAGCAGTCCAAAAAGAAAGTCATGGTTGTCAGTTGTGACGTCTACCGTCCGGCTGCTATTGACCAGTTGAAAACACTTGCGGGACAAGTGGACGTAATTTTTCACCCTTCATCCGCCACGGATAAGCCGGTTGCAATAGCCAAGCAGGCGTTGGATGCCGCGCGCAAACAATTTGTTGATGTGTTGCTGGTTGATACGGCAGGCCGTTTGCATATTGATACCGATATGATGGATGAGATCCGGCAGTTGCACTCAGCGGTTAATCCGCATGAAACGCTGTTCGTGGTCGACAGCATGACCGGTCAGGACGCGGCGAATACGGCGCGCGCGTTCAACGACGCATTGCCGCTTACCGGTGTCGTGTTGACCAAAACCGATGGTGATGCCCGCGGTGGTGCTGCTTTGTCGGTCAGGCAAATTACCGGCAAACCGATCAAGTTCGTCGGCACTGGCGAAAAAACCGAGGCGCTGCAGCCGTTTCACCCTGAGCGGGTTGCTTCGCGCATCCTGGGCATGGGCGATGTGTTGTCGTTGGTTGAAGATGTCCAGCGGCACGTTGATCAAGCGGAAGCGGAAAAGCTCGCCAGGAAAATCAAAAAAGGGCAGGGCTTTAATCTGGAAGATTTCCGCAGTCAGCTGGAACAAATGCAAAATATGGGTGGGCTCGGCAACCTGGTCGACAAGATGCCCGGCATGGGCGAGTTGCCAGACCAGGTAAAAAACCGGGTCAACGACAAGCACACGATTAGCATGATCGCCATCATTAACTCGATGACACCGCAAGAAAGAAGCTTCCCGGATGTCATCCGTGGTTCGCGCAAAAAGCGTATCGCTTCCGGGTCGGGCACCCAAATTCAGGATGTTAACCGGATGCTCAAACAGTTTTCTCAAATGCAACGCATGATGAAAAAGTTTGGCAAAGGCGGCATGAAAGGCATGATGCGGAAGATGGCCAGTTTAAAGGGCCAATTGCCGCCCGGTCGATTTTCCTGATTGAAGAGTTGATTAATGGTGCGCACCGACAGACGCAGTTTTTTGAAGCACGGGTTGGTGGCCGCAGGTGGCCTCGGTCTGGGGTTGGCTGCTTGGTCGCGTCTCGGCACAAACGGCACGCCACCCAAATTCCACGCGGTTCTGGGGCCTTTAAAAGCGGTCAATGACCAGACCACCGGGCTCCCTATTCTGAAATTGCCGCAAGGTTTCCGTTACCACAGCTTTGCGTGGGCAGGGGAAACCCTGGGTGACGGTTACCCGAGTCCTGACCGTTGTGATGGGATGGGCGTGGTAGACACCAAAAATGGTATCGCGACATTGATACGCAACCATGAAATACGCGGGTCTTCCGGTGCGCTCGGCGCCCCCCAGAAAGCATGGGATTGTACGGGTGGCGGAACCACTACATTGCAGTTTGATACGCGTCTGGAACGGTTGGTCGATTCGCGTATCAGTTTGAGCGGCACCGTTAATAATTGCGCGGGCGGGGTTACACCATGGGGAACCTGGCTTTCCTGTGAAGAGGGTCCGGTGACGCCTTCGTTGATGCATCATGGTGTTGAGCTCAGGCAGAAATTCTGGCAATTGGAAAATGCTCAAAAGCCACATGGGTATGTTTTTGAGGTCCACCCTGAAGGAGAGTCTGATCCTCAGCCCATTATTCCCATGGGTCAGTTTTATCACGAGGCCGCGGCAGTCGACCTTGCCAGCGGCGCTGTCTACATGACAGAAGACCGTGACCCGTTTGCCGGTTTTTATCGTTACCTGCCGGATATTCCAGGTAACTTGCAGGCCGGCGGCAAACTGCAGATGCTCAAGGTAGAGGGCTACAAGGACCTGACAGGCGTGTTGGTGTCGAACAAACCAATGGTATGCGGCTGGGTGGATATTGCCGAGCCCGATCAGGGCCATACACCGGGCACCCACGATGGCGCCGGCGTGGTCGCGCAGGGGATGGCTGCGGGTGGATCCGCATTCGTTTCTTTGGAAGGCTGCGTTTATAATGAAGGTTCGGTCTATTTCACGTCGAAGTCCGGCGGTGCGGCCAAGGCAGGGCAGATATTTCGGCTGGATGTTGCCGGCGGAACGGTTGAACTGATTTTTGAAGCCAATGAAAGCGGCAGCTTCTCGGGCCCGGATAATATTATTTTCAGTCCGCGCGGCAGCCTGATCATTTGTGAAGACCGGCTCGGGCTGGCGACAAAGGGCCAGCACATTGCCGGGTTTAACGCGCGGGACGGGTTGTTTGCGTTTTGTCAGGTCAACCCGCAATTACGGGCCACATATGGTGGTCATGATTTGGGTGAAACTGCGGTTAGCAGTGAGTGGGCAGGGGCATGTTTCTCAGCCGATGGCCAGTGGATGTTCGTCAATCTTTACAGTCCGGGTATGACGTTTGCGATCACCGGGCCATGGCGGGAAGGGCCTGTTTGAATAAAAAAGCACAAGCTGTTGTTTTCTTTTGGTACAAACACGGTTAAAATGTGCGGTTTCGTGGAGCCGGCTCAACGGAAGTATACTTGCGTGGCCGGAATCAGCAGTGGATTTGCCTGAACTGACATGGTGTCAACAGGAAAAATCCGGCCAATTAATTGGCATTAGCAAAAGGTTTTAAGAATGGTAAAGATTCGAATGGCACGCGGTGGCGCTAAAAAACGGCCTTTCTATCACATCGTGGTAGCAGACAGTCGGAACAAGCGTGATGGGCGTCGTATTGAAAGAATTGGGTTTTTTAACCCACTGGCTCGTGGTCAGGAAGAACGTCTCCGTCTTGATCTGGAACGTGTTGATTACTGGACTGGTGTAGGCGCACAGCTTAGTGAGCGCGTACAGAACCTGGTAACTCAGGCTCGGAGCAGCGCTGCCTGAAAGGCCTGTGACTGATATCGTAGGAATTGCGCGATGAGTGCGCACCAACCGGTTGCGCTCGGTTATATATCCGCAGTTCACGGTATCAAGGGTTGGGTGAAGATTCATTCCTGGACCCGGCCTTTGGAAGCAATTCTTGGCTATCAGCCATGGTTGCTTGGAGAGGACCAGCGTCAGGTCAAAATTGTTGACGGACGCAAACAGGGTAAAGGTGTGGTTGCTTTGTTGCCGGGCTATGAAGACCGGAGTGAGGCCGCCGCATTGGTGGGTCAGCAGATTTTTGTCCGGCGTGAGCAAATGCCGGCAACTGCTGCTGATGAATACTACTGGGCTGATCTCGAAGGCCTGGAAGTTCACACCACCAAAGGTGACGTGTTGGGCCGGGTTGAAAGATTGATGGAAACCGGCGCTAACGATGTACTGGTGATCCGCGGAGATCGGGAGCATCTGGTGCCGTTTATACAGGGACAATACGTAACCCGTGTTGATCTTGAAAGCGGATTGATTGAAGTCGACTGGGATCCCGAGTTTTAAGCGGGAACTGGTAAGAATCAATGCGTATAGATGTGATCACGCTGTTTCCGGAATCCCTGGAAGGGTTAACCGGTTTGGGTGTTACCGGTCGCGCGATTCGGGAAGGACAGGTTCAGTTAAAAACCTGGAACCCCCGGGATTGGGCAACCGATAGACACCGGACAGTAGATGACAGACCGTATGGCGGCGGTCCGGGCATGGTGATGGCCGTAGAGCCTTTAAGCTCAACGATCCAGGCGGTGCGAAAGGAACAGGCCAGCGGTACCCGTGTCAGTTTGATGAGCCCACAGGGCCGCAAACTGAACCATGCGGGAGTTGACGAGTTGGCCGGCAGGCAGGGTTTGATACTTGTTTGCGGGCGTTATGAAGGCATTGATGAGCGGGTGATTGAAACCGAAATCGATGAAGAATGGTCAATTGGCGATTATGTTATCAGCGGCGGCGAATTGGCCGCGGCGGTCATCATCGACGCAGTGACCCGGCTTTTACCGGGCGTGCTGGGTGATGAACAATCGGCAATACAAGATTCGTTTGTGGATGGTCTGCTGGATCATCCGCACTACACTCGCCCTGAAGTGGCGGATGTTAAAACGGTACCGGAAGTGCTGCTGTCAGGCGATCACGAAGCGATTCGTCGCTGGCGCAGAAAACAGGCGTTGGGTCGAACCTGGCTAAGACGTCCGGACCTGTTGGAAGGCAGGGAAATGGATGAAGAGGCGAAGTTGCTGTTAAAAGAATTTCGCCTTGAATTGGAAATCGATTGTTAAAGCCCAAACGTGGCTTATTTGGAAAGGACAGAACGATGAATATCATTGAGCAAATCAACGCAGAGCAAATGACCCGCGAATTACCGGATTTCAATCCAGGCGATACCGTCATCGTTAGCGTTAAGGTAAAAGAAGGCGATCGCGAGCGCTTGCAGGCTTTTGAAGGTGTTGTTATCGCGATTAAAAAACGCGGTCTTAACTCGGCTTTCACGGTTCGTAAAATTTCACACGGAACAGGTGTAGAGCGTGTTTTCCAAACACACAGCAAACTGATTGATTCAGTCACTGTGAAACGTCGTGGTGATGTCCGTCGTGCCAAGTTGTACTACTTGCGCGGTTTGGAAGGAAAGGCTGCACGTATCAAAGAAAAGCTGGGCTGATCACACCATCCCAATTAGAAAAAAGCCCGCATTGCGGGCTTTTTTTTATGCCGTACAAATGAGCGGTCTCCTTGAAAGTCCGCCAGTCGACCCAACTTTGGGCAGTAGTATTCATTTTATTGGGAACCTCCATGACCAAAACTGCAGATAAAAAAGACATCAAAACCGAAAAACATGAGTTTCAGGCTGAGGTGCGCGAAGTACTGAACCTGATGATTCATTCGCTGTATTCCAACCGCGAAATATTTTTGCGCGAATTGGTATCAAACGCCTCGGATGCCTGTGACAAACTCCGCTTTGAAGCACTGCAAAACGCAGACATGATGGGTGGCGACTCAGAATTAAAAATAGAAATTGAAGTTGACGAAGAGGCCGGTCAGATCATCATTCGTGATAATGGCATTGGTATGTCGCGCGATGAAGTGGTGGAGAATATCGGCACCATTGCACGTTCAGGCACGCGTAAATTCCTTGAGAACGCTTCCAAAGATAAAGAATTTGACTCTAACCTGATCGGGCAGTTTGGTGTGGGTTTCTATTCCTCGTTTATCGTCGCCGACAAGGTCACCCTGATGACCCGCGCTGCGGGTAGTGAACCGTCTGACGGTGTGCGTTGGGAATCGGAAGGTACCGGTGACTACACCATTTCACAGCTTGAGTTGCCCCATCAGGGTACGGAAGTTATTTTGCACCTGCGTGAAGATGCAAAAGAGTTCCAGTCTGCCTGGTCCGTTCGCTCTTTGGTGAACAAGTATTCCGATCACATCGGTTTTCCAATTTACATGAAAAACCCGCCGGCAGAGGATAACGATGATGCCGAAGCGGAACCGCAGCCCGAATGGGAAGCGATCAACCAGTCTTCTGCTTTGTGGACTTTGCAGAAATCCAAAATCAGCAGTGACGAATATCAGTCGTTTTACAAGCACATAAGCCACGATTTCGAAGACGCCTTAAGCTGGACCCATAACCACGTTGAAGGCAGCCAGAACTATACCTCGCTGTTGTACCTGCCATCCAAGGCGCCACTCGACATGATGATGCAGCGTGATGAGCGTCACGGTCTGCGCCTGTACGTTAAGCGGGTCTTTATCATGGACGCGGCGGAACAGTTACTACCCCACTACCTGCGCTTTGTGCGGGGCGTTGTCGATTCAGCTGACTTGCCGCTTAACGTGTCCCGCGAGTTATTGCAGGAAAATGAGTTGGTGTCGAAAATCCGTTCCGCGGTCGTCCGCCGCAGTCTGGATTTGTTAAAACGTCTGGCTGACAAAGACGTCGAAAAATTCAACAAGTTCTGGGATGAGTTCGGCAACGCGCTCAAAGAAGGCTTGGTTGAAGATACGGCCAACCGTGAGAAAATCGCCAAGTTGTTGCGGTTCTCCACCACCGCTGATGCTGCCAAGGAGCAGCGTGTCAGCCTGGACGACTATGTGTCGCGTATGAAAGAAGACCAGGACGTTATCTGGTATGTCACCGCGGAAAACCGCAAAGCAGCCGAGAACTCTCCTCATCTGGAAATATTCCGCAAAAAAGGCGTCGAAGTATTGCTGATGTCAGACCGGATTGACGAATGGGCCATGGGTTACTTCAACGAGTTTGAAGGCAAAAAAATGCGTTCTATCGCCAAGGGCGATGTTGATCTGGGCTCGGACGATGACGAAAAGAAAGACGACGAGAAAAACGATGCTGAAACGGATCCATTACTGAAACGTCTTTCCGAAGCGCTGGCGGAAGAAGTGACCGAAGTGCGTGCCAGTAAGCGTTTGACCGAATCGGCTTCTTGCCTGGTATTGAGTGAGCAGGAACTGGCGATGCACATGCGTCGTATGCTGGAGCAGGCCGGTCAGGCCATGCCGGATAGCAAGCCGGTACTGGAGGTCAATCTGGACCACCTGTTGCTCAAGCAGGTTTCAGCGGTAGAGTCTGAAGAAGAGTTCAAAGACTGGGCTGAGTTGTTGTTCGAGCAGGCGGTTTTGGCGGAAGGCGGACAGCTGGATGACCCGGCCGGTTTCGTTCAGCGCGTCAATCGACTGATGCTTAAGGCGGGTTAAGTTCTGCCTTAGACACGACCCCGCACTTGTTTGCGAAATGAAGCGCCATCGGCATCTTGTCGGTGGCGTTTTCAGTTCCGGCGTGTGGTTTTAATGTCAACATTGGCTCACCCGGTTTAAAATCTGCATATGGAATCTTCTGTAAGGCTGGATAAATGGCTTTGGGCGGCCCGTTTTTTCAAAACGCGCTCGGTTGCGCGCGAAGCAGTATCAGGTGGCAAGGTGCGGCTTAATGATAACCGCGCGAAGCCCGGGCGTACGCTCAATGTTGGCGATGAACTGCGTATTCAGCGTGGCGAAGATGAGTACATTGTTTCCGTGCTTGAACTCTCCTCCCGGCGCGGTCCGGCCACTGTTGCCCGCACGTTGTATGAAGAGTCAGAAGACAATCGCCTGACGCGTGAAAAGCTTGCCGAGGAAAGGTCACTGGACCGGCAGCAGGACGGCGCGCGTGAAGGGCGCCCTGACAAGCGTCAGCGACGGCGGTTAGTGCGCTTTAAGAGTGGCCTGGATTAATCTCAAGGCCACTTGACCATCAGCGGTCACGCAAGGCCTTGAGTTTATAAATCAGCTCCAATGCGGCCCTGGGGGTCAAGTCATCCGGGTCGGTGTCATCCAGTTGATCCAGTACGGGGTTATCCGGTTCGAGTTCCGGTTCCGGCTCTTCATAGGTTGTAAACAAGCCCATTTGAGGGCTGTCGTTATTGCCCTTTTCCAGTTTTGATAGCTGAAAACGTGCCTGGCGCAATACGTTTTTCGGGATGCCCGCCAGTGCGGCCACTTGCAAGCCATAACTCTGGCTGGCCGGGCCGTCATCGACAGAATGCAAAAAGACGATGCTGTCGCCGTGCTCCACCGCTTTAAGGTGAACGTTCTTCACGCCTTCAAGCTGTTCCGGCAGGTGGGTCAGTTCAAAGTAGTGGGTTGCGAATAACGTGTAGGCCTTAACCTGACGTGCCAGGTACTCCGCCACCGCCCAGGCCAAAGCCAGGCCGTCGTAGGTGCTGGTTCCACGGCCGATCTCATCCATCAACACCAGGGAGTGCTGACTCGCGCTGTGAAGGATATTGGCCGTTTCGGTCATTTCCACCATGAAGGTGGACCGTCCCCGGCTTAAATCATCACCAGCGCCAATACGCGTGAATATCCTGTCCAGAGGGCCGATAACGGCGCTGGAGGCGGGTACCCAGCTGCCCGAGTAGGCCAGCAGGCATATGAGCGCTGTCTGGCGCATATAGGTCGATTTACCGCCCATATTGGGGCCCGTGATAATCAACATCCGCCGTTGCGGGTTTAACACCGAGTTATTGGGTGTAAATGCCTCGGATTGGACGTGCTCAATCACCGGGTGACGGCCACCGCGGATGTCGATGCCGGTTTGTTCGCTGAGTTCCGGGCGGCAGAAATCAAGCGTTATGGCGCGCTCGGTAAACGCACATAAAACATCCAGTCGAGCGATAGCTGCGGCCAATGCCTGCAAAGGCTCCAGTTCGGACTGAAGACTGGTTACCAACTGCTCGTAACAATGTAGCTCGCGTGCCTGGGACCTTTCCCGACTTGAAAGCACCTTGTCTTCAAATGCCTTCAGTTCTTCGGTGATGTAGCGTTCCGCCCCTTTCAATGTCTGGCGGCGCTTGTAGTGCAATGGAACCTTGTCTGTATGCGCATGGGTGATCTCGATGAAATACCCATGCACACGGTTATACCCCACCTTGAGGCTGGCAATACCGGACTCTTCTTTTTGGCGGTTTTCATACGCCAACAGAAACTCATTGGCGTTTTCAGACAGGTTGCGCAGTTCATCCAACTCGGCGTCATAACCCTCAGCGATAACGCCACCGTTACGGATCAGAACAGGGGGCTCGTCGACGAGCGCGGCACATAGCAGTTCGTACAATGTAGGCAGGACTTTAATTTTTTCTCCGCATTGCTCCAGAGAATCGCGTTGAGTGGCTATCAACCCGGATTTGATCTCGGGCAAAACCCCCAGCGCCTGGCGCAAGGTGGTCAGGTCGCGGGGCCGTGCTGAGCCTAATGCCACTCTGGCCAGAATTCGCTCGACATCACCCACCGACCGAAACAGCGTACGCAAGTCTTCGTGTAGGCGAGTGTCCAGCAAGTCGCCAATACTGTTGTGGCGCAGTTGCAAACGCTGGCGGTCGCGGATGGGTTCGGCTATCCAGCGTCGCAGCAGCCTGCCACCCATGGGTGTGATGGTTGAATCCATAATGCCGGCAAGCGTGTGCTCACTACGGCCTTCCGGATGGTGCAGCAACTCGAGGTTGCGGCGCGTGGCGGCATCCAGGTGCAGATGATTATGGGGGCTTTCGATCTGGATCGAACGCAAATGGGGCAGGGCGGTGCGCTGGGTTTCTTTGGCGTACTGTAACAATGCACCCGCAGCAGCGATGGCCGCCGGCTCTTCTTCAATACCAAACCCGGCCAGGTCCCGGGTGCCGAACTGTTCGGTGAGCAGGTGATAGGCTGAGGCATGGTCAAAGTGCCAGGGCGCGCGTTTTCTGAGGCCCTGCTGGCCGGTCAATGCCGCCGCCCAGTTCGAGTCCTCACTGATCAATAATTCGGTCGGCAGCAATCGTTCCAGCTGGTTTTCGAGGTCGGCCAGTGCGGGCAGCAGACGCACGAGAAAGCGTCCCGATGACAGGTCCATCCACGCCAGTGCCAGCGACTTGCCAACACGCGCTGCTGCCGCGAGGAGGTTGTCCTGGCGTCCTGATAACAGCGCTTCGTCGGTGACAGTTCCCGGGGTGACAATTCGTACTACTTTGCGGTCAACAATGCCCTTGCCGGCTGTTGGCTCGCTCACCTGCTCGCATATGGCCGCCGATTCACCCTTGCGTATCAGCTTGGCCAGATAGCCATCCAGTGCGTGGTAGGGAATACCGGCCATGGGTATGGGTGCGCCTGCTGAACTGCCGCGGCTGGTTAAGGTGATGTCCAGTAGTTCGGCGGCCCGGCGCGCGTCGTCGTAAAACACCTCGTAAAAATCGCCCATCCTGAATAACAGGATGACGTCCGGGTGGTCGGCCTTGATGCGCAGGTACTGCTGCATCAAAGGCGTGTGCGAAGTTTGCTTTGAACTGGTTGGAGGTGACATTGCAGAAAGTGTAACGCAGGAAGTTGTGAGTGACTATATTGCACTTAAGAAAGGTTGAAAACAGAGTATAAGTGGCACTAAGGCTATATTGCCTAAACGCGTAACTGGACGGCGCCAATTTTCAGTTCCAGTACCTTGTTCAGTATTTTTTATCTACGTCGTTGCCCTGCATTTGGCCCGATGCAACACCCGCATCAACGCGTAACTGGCGATGACACCAATCAGGGCGAACGCCGACAGAAACCAGAAGAAATGCTGATGCCCCACAAGGCCGGGTGTGCGGTCAATCAGCAGGCCCGCGACATAGGTCACAAAGATGTCGGGTGTAAATCCAATGACCGAAACAAATCCGATGGCGGTGCCGGTTACGGCCGCCGGCACGCTGGCCTCCTCGAGCAGCGCGAAGTACAGGCCCCTGAGGCCGAAAAAGGCCACGGCACCAAGCAATATGTTGCTGAGCAATATCAAAACGGCACCGGGTATTGGCGTGGTTGTTGCGAAGAAGATATCCGAAACAAGCAACAGGACAAACGCGATCACGGTCATGCGCGACACGCTAAAGCGATCACCGAGTAATCCGGCGCCGAGCGCCGCAACGGGGCGCATCCACGAGCTAATTGCCATGATTCGTGCTGCTTCGACCTCATCGAGTCCATAGGCTTCCACGGCAAACAGTGAATAGTTGTCGAATCCTTTATACGCAACGTAAGCGCAAATGATAATCACGGCCTGCAACCACACAGCCGGCAGATGCAGCACCTGCATGATATGTGCCCACACGCTCTCCGTGTGTGGCTTCCACGCTTCGAGTTCAGGTTCGTCCGGGGGCTGACCATCGGTCAATACGAACCAGACAAACACGCCCGCGAATGCCGTCACGGCTGTGTAGCCATAGATGATTAGTCGTAAGGCTGCCTCCTTCTCTGCAAAGCTTGCGGCATCGTAGCCGCCGGGAAACGCCAGACTAAACATCATCACGCCCACAGTTGCCAGTCCTGCTGCAAGAACACCACGACCGCCATCCAGCAGGCCGTAAGCGCGTCCCTGTTCATCATGACCGCCCCATTCCCGTGTTGCGCGAATCAGTGCCGCCCAAAACAGCAGGATCGTAGTGATACCGAAGAAACCCCAGACCAGTAATGTGCCAAGATAATGCGGAAATGTAGCCATATACAGCCCGCCCGCGGCCGTTGCCCATAACGACGTTGCAAGTAACTTGCGAACCGAGAAGCGGTCTGCCAGTGGCCCGCCCGGGAAGTAGGCCAGCATCGCGACGATGCCATATATGCCCTGCGCGGCCCCGAGTTCGGTGGGCGTAAGTGAAAACACCTCGAGTACGGTCGGGCGAAAGAAACGCGCAACGTGAAACGGCAGTGCATATACTGCTTCACCTGCCAGGATGAGACCCAACATGAATAAAAAGCGATGTGATTTTTGAGGTGAGTTGGAAATAAGTTTTTATTTTCCTACGCCGGGCATATTTTCTGCATTATTAACCACGGCGAGCTTAAGTCGCCCGCACCGCCTGAATATACAGGGCGCATTGCCGACGTTCCATCAATACCGACTCATGCCACAAGTGTGGCAACGTTGTCTTCCATATCAGGGGACAGTTTGCTTAAATGAAACGAGATACCCGATATCCGAATAAATGGATATTTAAGTAAACTGTCCTCCGATTTGGCTGAAATGTCACTTATTCTTATAGCTTTCTGAATTTGAGAAGGAGCGCCACTAATGCGGCTTCAGCAGTGTCTGCAAGGCTTGCCTTGAAACGGGTGGAGATGACGTCGCGGAACGTGTAACGTAGGAAGTTGTGGGTGATCATGTCGCGCCCGTCAAAGTTTACGATTTCTTTTTAATAAATAATGGTCGGGTGAGATCAATTGATGTTGGAATTTGAAACAAAAATTACGGGCTTGCTAAAGAAGGTTGCCGCGTTGTTAAGTGAGCGCAACTGGCGTATGGCAACCGCTGAGTCCTGTACTGGTGGTTGGATAGCAAAGTGTTGTACCGACATGGACGGAAGCTCGACCTGGTTTGACCGGGCCTATGTTACCTATAGCTACAGGGCAAAAGAGCAGATGCTGGGTGTGTTGCATGATGACCTGCTCAAGCATGGCGCGGTCAGTGAAGAAATAGCCAGCCAGATGGCAGTGGGCGCCAAAGAGCACTCAAAAGTCGCGGTTACCGTTGCCGCAACCGGCATTGCCGGGCCGGGCGGCGGTATGCCGGGCAAACCGGTTGGCCTGGTTCACTTCGGCTGGTGTGTCGGCGACCAACCGGTGAGTTGCGACAGTGAAGTTTTTGCGGGTGACCGCGAATCGGTGCGGCAGCAAACCGTCGTGCACGCGCTTGAGGGTATTATTCGGCGCATGGAAGCCAGTTAAATAAATTGCTGCCAAAGATTTTAAATTATCGCAATTTGAGAATGCCCTGTTGCAAGCTATACCCAGTGTCGCGGTCAGGGCAACGCATCGGCAGACTGAATACCCCGGCTGTGAATTGATTTCGGATAATGTTTGTAAGAATTTTCGGTGTCCGCAAGTGCGGGTCTTAAGACACTGACAGGCCTGTGTCATAATGCCGCCTTGCGGTTGATACCAACACGAATTAACAGGAGATAACCTAGTGGATGACAACAAAAAGCAAGCGCTGACAGCGGCGCTGTCCCAGATTGAAAAACAGTTCGGCAAGGGCGCCATCATGCGTATGGGTGATGGGACTTCTATTCGAAATGTAGATGTTGTCTCTTCGGGATCAATCTCGCTGGATGTCGCCCTGGGTATCGGCGGCTTGCCCCGTGGTCGTGTTGTCGAAATTTACGGTCCTGAGTCCAGCGGTAAAACGACCCTCACGCTGCAAGTTATTGCCGAGGCCCAAAAAGTGGGTGGCACCGCCGCCTTTGTCGATGCGGAACACGCACTCGACCCGCAGTATGCCGAAAACCTCGGTGTCAATGTTGAAGACTTGCTGGTTTCGCAACCGGACACCGGTGAGCAGGCATTGGAAATTACTGACATGCTGGTACGTTCCGGTGCTGTAGATATCGTGGTTGTCGATTCGGTTGCCGCGTTAACGCCGAAAGCTGAAATTGAAGGCGAGATGGGTGATCGTCACGTGGGTCTTCAGGCTCGCTTGATGTCACAGGCATTGCGTAAATTGACCGCAAACATCAAACGCTCTAACTGTATGGTGATCTTCATCAACCAGATCCGTATGAAAATTGGTGTGATGTTTGGCAGTCCTGAAACGACAACCGGCGGTAACGCACTCAAGTTTTATTCTTCGGTGCGTCTCGATATACGCAGAATTGGTGCCATCAAGAAAGGTGATGAAATTATTGGTAACCAAACCCGCGTTAAAGTGGTTAAAAACAAAATGGCGCCACCATTCAAACAAGCCGAATTTGAAATACTCTATGGCCAGGGTATCTCCAAGCTCGGCGAGTTGATCGATCTTGGTGTGGCCCATGGCATCGTCGAAAAGGCTGGTGCCTGGTACAGCTATGAAAAGGACCGCATCGGCCAGGGCAAAGAAAATGCGCGTACTTTCCTGAAGGAGCATCCGGAAATGGCGGCGGATATTGAAACTCGTCTGCGCACCGCGCTGTTGCCGGCACCCCCCACCGAAGACAAAGCTGTAAAAGAATAGACCGGACGACCATATGATGCGTGGCAAGACTGCGCGGGACCTGAATGAAGCGGAGGTGCGTGACATTGCGTTGCGTTACCTCGGTCTCCGTGAATACGGCATCGAAGAGCTTCGGCAAAAACTTCTGCATCGGGGTGTTGAATCCGATATCGCCGACAAGGTTGTTGGCGATCTTGCTGATGCCGACCTGGTTTCCGACCAGCGCTTTACCGAAATGTATGTACGCACGCGTATACGTCGGCTGTTCGGCCCGCTGAAAATTCGCGGCGAGCTACGAGGCAAAGGTATTTCTGATTTTCTGATTGGAAAGGCGATGCCGGTTGAGCAGGAGGCCTGGTTTGATGCGGCCACACAATGGGCCAGTAAACGCTGCGTTGGCGAACTGGATTACGCCGGTCGTGCAAAAATTTATCGCAGCCTGTTAAACCGCGGTTTTACGCACGAACAGGCAAATGTCGCTTTAGATGGTTTAAATTCAAGAGTTTGATTCCTTCAGCTCCTATGTTTCGGTAAACTTGGGGGTTTGGCGCGTGTTTGGCGCAATCCGTAATTTGAAGGCAAGACCACATTGAAAACTACAGCTGAAATTCGCCAGGCTTACCTGGACTTTTTTGCCGACAGGCAGCATGAAATCGTTGCTTCAAGCTCACTGGTACCGGCAGATGACCCCACATTGCTTTTTACCAATGCGGGTATGGTCCAATTTAAGGATGTGTTTCTGGGTGCTGAAAAGCGCGCCAGTTTGCGCGCTACCTCATCGCAAAAATGCGTTCGAGCCGGTGGCAAGCACAATGATCTTGACCAGGTGGGCTATACCGCCAGGCACCATACGTTTTTTGAAATGCTGGGCAATTTCAGCTTTGGCGATTATTTCAAAAAAGAAGCCATCCAATTTGCCTGGAGCCTGCTGACTGAAGCTTATGGTCTCGAAAAAGATCGTTTGTGGGTCACTGTCTATCACACCGATGACGAGGCAGCCGCTATCTGGATGAACGACATTGGCCTGGAAGAAAAGCGAATTATCCGTATCGGGGACAAGCCCGGCGGTACAGCTTTTGAAAGTGATAACTTCTGGGCCATGGGCGATACCGGCCCTTGCGGTCCCTGCACCGAAATTTTCTATGATCACGGCGCGCAGCACGAAGGTGGATTGCCCGGCTCTGCAGACGAAGATGGCGACCGCTACGTTGAAATATGGAACCTGGTGTTCATGCAGTTTGACCGGGCCGCTGACGGAACCCTCAATCCTTTGCCAAAACCGTGTGTAGATACCGGTATGGGGCTTGAGCGGGTTGCCGCGGTACTGCAGGGTGTGCACAGCAATTACGATATCGACCTGTTTCAGGCTTTGATTGCAACGGCGGCGAAGCTGACCAACACCACCGATAAAACCAATAATTCATTAAAGGTCATCGCAGACCACATTCGTGCCTGTGCCTTCCTGATTTCGGACGGTATTTTGCCATCCAATGAAGGTCGTGGTTACGTGTTGCGCCGCATTATCCGGCGCGCCGTCAGGCACGGCTTTAAGCTGGGTCAGAAAGGCCTGTTCTTCGCCAACATGACAGCGTCACTGGTGGAGCAGATGGGTGGGGCTTATCCCGCACTTGTAAA
>UPTN01000639.1_pt1 | contig 17440 bp, 38 predicted proteins | sample 2160111 | NCBI WGS metagenome assembly UPTN01 (sample SAMN06265058, study PRJEB28932) | marine metagenome | isolation source: Columbia River Estuary | place: USA:Columbia River Estuary, USA | collected 2014-05-05
TCTCTTTAGGTGGATTTTTATTTTTATTTGTGGATTATTTTTTGTATATTTGTATATTAGATGTGAGGTACAAATGGCCGCATATACTTTGATTAATAACTTCATAACAAAATAAAATGCAAACAAAAATAGAATATTGGGATAGAGTTAGTTATACAAGTTGTAAATCTGAATTACAAAGAACTGAAACTTTGAACGGAACTAAAGAAGAAATCTTCAAAAGGTTTGATAAAAAAAATAATAGTTTAAGGTACTGTAATGGTAGCTATTACAAGTTTCAAGACAACGCTTTACAACAAGAGTATTTGAAATGGTACAAATCTTTAAGTGAAGCCACCAAGTTTAATATGTTCTATGGAAATGGTGTTGTTGACTAATGCACTACAACATGGAAAGAGAAGCTTAGAACGCCTTAAAATCCACCTATTGAGTTGATTCTCTTTAGGTGGATTTTTATTTTTATTTGTGGATTATTTTTTGTATATTTGTATTAATATTTTTAAGAGAAGAAAATCAATAATTAGATGTACACAGATCAAGAAATTAAGAAAGGTTTACAGCAAGCATATAAAGAAGCAGGTGACAACGCTTATTTTGGAAATGGGTTTCATGCAGGGGTGGATTTTGTAGTGAAAGATTCTGGTAGAACAGAATCGACTGTTGGCATGAATTTGGTGGGAAAGCGTAACCACTGTAAAGACCCTGAATTGATTGCTCATTTTGATGCAATCCTGAAAAGCTATTTTCTAACAGAAGAAGAATTTAAGGAATACGCCAAATAAAGAGTTGGTTGGTTTAATCCACTGATAGAGTATGTAAAAGCTTTGTTAGTGGATTATTATTTTTTAGAATTTATTTGGATAACGTGCAGGGGTGGATTACTCCTACCCTTCGTTCCTTCAGGGGATAGTTGCTATCGTTTCTCTCTAACAACATTATAAAGATACGGGAATCCACCGAGATTTCCAAATTTAAATGAATAAAAATAAAAAATAAATACCTTGCATCTTTGGTGGATTATTCTTATCTTTGAGTATCGTAAAAAACAACAAAAAAGAAATCATGATTAAAAATTCAACAAAAGAATCAGTTGACTATTCTCAATTTTCAATCGCTAAATTGGCTGACATTATACACCAAGATTGGAAAAAATTACCTAGAGGTGGAAGAGAGCTATCTCAGCACCCAGCAGGGCATTATTTAATGGCGATGTTCAATTTAGAGGAAATCACGGATAAATACGGTTGCGATAGTGGGTCATCTGTTGTAAGTTATTTTCTATCCAATGCAACTGGGTGGCGTGGAGATGTTGCCCGACAAGTGAAAGCTGAATTAAATAAACGCTTGAAATGAAAAAAGAATCATTAGTAAAATGTCCAAACAGTAGGTTTATTCAAAAATTATTCATATATTTGTATTAACAATAAATAAAATTATGTTAAATAGTAAAATAGATGATTTCCATAATATAAGCGTGACAATGTATGTCCACCCCAACAGTATTTTTGAGTTTATAACATTATTAAATGAGGTTGACAAGCTTCATATTGAAAGCGATTGTGATGATTTATCTTATAAGGGTCTAGGATTCTCTGAATCCTCAGAGAAAAGTTGGTATACTAAATTAAATATCCCAATTTCAATTTATATGAAATTGAAACACTTCATGAATTTAACATTAAAAAAAGAAAAAATCTCAAACAAGTGATTAACACTTGTGTTATAAATAGTTATTATTATGAAATGTATTGGATATGTAGGTGCAGAAAGTGATTGCATCGTAATCGAACAACCAACAGACATTTATCCGTTATTGGATTGGTGTCAAAGCAGAATGATTGATAATCAAGAAAATACCAAAGGTTCTGTAAATGTAGAAAAATGGGAAAAAGCTATTGGTTATTTATCAAAACTTATGGAGCAAGTAGAAACAGATGGATTTGGTAGTTTTGATGATGTTGATGCCGTGTCTTATTAATGGCACATAACGGTTTGGCTATGTAGATAGTGTATATGCTTTTTATTAACAAATAAATTTGATTAAGATGAAAATAGAAACGAATATAGTTTATTTAGACACAACCGATAGAGATTACGCTGAAAGAGTATCGGGGGAAGTTTTTACTTCAGTAGAAGAATTAAAAGGTCAATTCGCTAATGACGGTATAAATATAAGAGGTATTCAACTTTTACACGAATTTCAAGATGAATGGAACGATACCGATGACGATATGGATGGGCTAATGAACTCACTTATGACTTCTATGATTACCTATATATACATTGTTAAACAGTAATGTTTAATTGCATATAACGGTTTGTATATGGTTAGAAGCCATTGCAGACACTTTCAAATTAAAATACAATATTAACTTGGCTTTTAACTATATACATTGTTATAAGCCGTAATTTTAAATAAAATGGAAAACTTTGAAGAATACACAATTACAGTAGCTTGGGAAATAGCTGATGGTTACGTAGGTAAAAGCCGACCACAAAAAACAGTAGTAAAACCATATGATGATATGGACTTGGAAGATTGGGAAAAACTAACACCTGACGAAAAGGAGGCGTATTTAGATGATGCAGTGCAAACGGATTATGAAAGTAAGATAAGCTACGATATTAGTGATTATGGCTTATGTACGGATTATTAAATAAAAATATTATGAGAATAGAAAAACAAATAAACGAATTAGAGAAAGAGGTTTGGAGCTTTACAGTGATAAACAACAACATATTTTTAAACGGATATGATTATATGACCAAAGAAAGTAAAAGACATAGAAAATACAGTTCTGTTAAAAAATACGATAGAATAATGAAGCGTGTTTGCACTATACAAGAAAGCGAAGTTCCTTTTACTGATGAGATAAGGCAACAAGCTATAAATGAATATATAAAGACTATTAACTGTCTTAAATGGAGTGAACGCAAGTATTAAGCCTAACGTTTAAGCTAAAATTATGTTTATGAACGAAGAGAATAAATTAAATTTAGGTAGTGTTAGCGGTAGTGATTTAGAAAAAGCTGATATGTGGTATTGCTTACATAAAAATCACGTTAACAAGCTTTTTAATAGTACAAAAACTGAGTACCCGCCAACAGAATTAGAAGACATTAAAAACCCTAACCTATGGAAAGCGGAACATTGGAGATGGTTTCTAAATAATTACCGCTAACGCATTGTGTATGGGTAGTTTTTGCCCGATTTAATAACCATAAAGATTGATAAAATGACTAAAGATGAAATAATAGAAGCATTTGAAAACCTTAGATACTTTGAAAGTACAGATGAAATTGAATGGGGTAGAGTATTAGCAGAAGCAGACAGAGCAATAAAAGCACTAAAGCAAGGGCAATAATTACCGCTAACGGTTTGGCTATGAATTGAAGCCAAGTAAAAATGTTCAATTCAAATACTAATTTTCATAGGCTTTTATTTATAGCCTGTGTTATAAAACGTTTATTATGAATTTAGATGATTACAAGAGGTTAAAAAGAGATATTGAAAGACAAGCAGAAAAAGACAAAACTGCTTTACTAATAGAGTTTGTGGATTTAAATAACCCATATAAAATTGGAGACACAGTTACTGACCATATTGGGAGTATTAGATATGATAAATTGAAATATACGACTACAGGCAGTGGGAATGTACCTACACCAATTTACATTGGAATAGAGCTAAAAAAAGATGGTACACCAAAAAAACGAGTAGTAATTAGAAATGTGTATGGCTCTGATGTTTTATAACGTATTGTATAAAATGCGTTGAGGAACGAAATGAATTTTATATGGTGTTATTCACCGTTAATTTAAAACTGAAAATATGAAAAAAATAAGAATTAGAACAACAAAAGGTAGAAGTATTAAATACTTAAAAATACACGATAGGTTGGACACAATAACTTGGACACCAACAGAAAGTAAGGCGTTGCTTTTTGAAGATGTAGATAAAGCGTTAGAATTTATTAAAGATAATAAAAAAGAAAAAACTTGGTTCGCTGATATTTTAACTTGGGATAGATACGGAATGATGGATATAAGTAATGCTTGGGCTTAATGGTGCATAACGACCCGTGTATGGTGTCGGAATTTGTTTTTACAAATTATGCACTATACATTTTGTTGGCAATTGCACGGTATTTGAAAAATAAACTAATCTTTTTTATAATTATTAGGTAATTATTAAATAATTAGTGTATATTTGTACCATACAAAAACAGATAGATATGCAAATTCAAACAGGAACAACTCACAAAACAAGAAAAGTAAACGGAAACGACACTTTAATTTGGTCAGAAGACTTAAGAGAAGATTTAACTACACTCGCAAATATTACTATACAATATACGGATAGAAATATAACTAATGATAACGGTACTTGCTTTTTAGGTGGTGGAATTTGTGTTGATGTAGTGATTGGAAACAAAAGAACGTCTTCTAAAATGGTATTTATTGAAGCACCTTTTTACGGAAATGAATCATCTTTTAAAGCACTAACTCCTGTACTTGATTACATAAATGAATATTACCCACAATTAAATGCTTATTACTATGAAGGGAGAATCGACTAAAGAAAAAACAAAGGTGTTTAATGCGAGCTTAACACCAACCGAAATAAAACGACTTGAAGAAATAAGTAAAGAAGTTTTTGGAACAGAAAACAAGAGTGGAATTATACGCTATTGGATTAACAACCATAAATCAAAAAACTGATGTAGTGTTGTTGCCAACATGTTGCTATATGCCATATGGTGTATAGCAAACTTTTCAAATAATCCACCATTGAGCTTGGTTCTTTGGTGGATTATTTGTATATTTGAGTATCGTTAAACAACAAAAGAGAAATAGTTATGAATTTTGACGAAAACGCCCATTTGGGTATATCTATTGTTAGTTGCCGTTTGTTTGATTTGATGGCACTACAAAAGGAAGAATATCATAAATATACTTCCCCAATTTATACTAAATTAGATGGGATGTATGGATATATTTGTGTGAGCGGATATAAGGTGTTTTTCTTCTGGAATGATATTCAAAGCGGAAATGTTAGTTGTGATGATGTTACTGAAAAATTCAGGATTGAGTATGTTACTGAAAATGGCGACTAACGTGTTGTATAAAATGCGTTGAGGAACGAAATGAATTTTATATGGTGTTATGCACCGTTAATTTTATAAACTATGACAGAACAAGAAATAAAAGAAGAGTTGTGCTACTACGACACAAGAAACCCTGATAATGTAGCTATATACGGAATGACAGAAGAAGAAATAAAAAAAGAGGGTTATGGTGAACACAAGAAAGAGAATTGCTCTTGTGATAACTGTTTCTATGGAAGAACCAAGTTAGCAGAAGAATTATTGAAGTATGTATCTAATGGTGCATAACGGTTTGTGTATATGAGCCGTACCCATAGCACAAACTTTAAAATTAAATATTATGACAACTGAAGAAAACAAAACAGAAATTACAAAATTAAGCACTTGGGATATGGCAGATACTGTTGTAAAGTGGGAAGGATATGACCAAACAACAATGCCTGAACCAACTGCAAGAAATATGAAGCTGTATATGGATAAGATAAATGAACTTACAGAAGTTGTAAATAAATTAACCGCACTTAACAAGGGCTTAATTGAAGCACTAAAGTAGTTTTATTTATTACTTATACCATGTGTTGTAAAATCGTTTTAATGTTTTACAACGGATGGTGTATGGCATCGTTTTAATGTGCTATACACGTTGTTACCAATAGTACGGATTAAATAGAAATAACTTAATAAATATAAACAATGAAAAAAGAACTTGAACAAATAGTAAAACCACCAATAGGATTAAGACCAAAGTGGGTAAGTGATAAAGAAAGACTAAACGAGGTAAGAAGTGCCATAGTTAGGTACTATGATGCTGAATTTAAAATACCTGTTGAATGGATTGAAGAATATAACCAGTTAATAGATAGTACTAAACTTTAGTATTATTGGTAACATGTTGCTATATGCCATATGGTGTATAGCAAATTTTTCAAATAATCCACTAACGGTTTGGCTATGTGCTGAACGTAGAGTAACGGAGTTTTGCATATAGCTTGTGTTATATGCTTTTTATTAACATATTAAAATGGATTAAGATGTATAAAGTTTATAATAACGTAGCAGATAAAACAATTTTTAGTGGAAATGAAAGAGAGTTTATTGAATTTATGAATCTCATTAAAAATGAAAACCAAGATGTTGATTATAGTATAATTGGAATTAGTGATGCAATAGAGTATATAGAAGATTATTGCGGAAACTTAGACTTGATTAGTTAATTGCATATAACGTTTAGCAATATGAAACGGCTAAAACTACTGTTGAAAAAATGAGAAGAAATAACAATTAAATACAAATATTAATTAGATGCATGACAAGCTGTTTTATATTGTTTGTTAGGCATCTTTTAAAAGCGGATAAAATGAAGATAACTAAAATTGAACAACAGGAAAATATATTTACGGTAACTAAAAGCCCAAATATGCTGCAACGTATTTTTGGTTTAAAAACTAAAGTTGAGAAATACAAAGATACTGGCAATACGTACCGTTATTTTGATAATATACGGGCTTACGTAAACCAAAAAGGGCAAGTACTTGGGTTCTCACATAAAATAACAACAGCTATTGAAGATTGGAGGCGTAGCTTTTAATTGTGCCTAACGGTTTGGCTATGTGCTGAACGTAGAGCAACGGAGTTTTGCATATAGCTAGTGTTATATGCTTTTTATTAACAGATTAAAAGGAAACATTATGGCAATAGAATTTATAACAATTACAGCAGTAGATAAAAACTCAAGTGATACAATGAGCAGAAGTTTTTCAATAACCTTTAAAGGAAAAGAAAACGAATTTATGCTAAAAAGTATGGTTAAGGAATGGGAGGAAGAAATACCATACAGAAGATATGAATTAGTAACACAGGACTATATTGAAGACTACTCTAATAATATTCAAGAAGTATTAGATGAATTAGAAGTTACTAACTAATTGCATATAACATGTTGCTATATGCCATATGGTGTATAGCAAATTTTTCAAATAATCCACTAAAGGTTTGGTTCTTTGGTGGATTATTTGTATATTTGAGTATCGTTAAAACAAAACAATTATTATGGCTGCGACAATATATGAACTTCCAGATAAATTCAAAGCACAAGTACCATGTGCTTCAATGATTGTAGAATCATTGGAAAAGTATGAATCCCTGAATATTAAATTAATAAATAATTTATCTAACTTTTGTAAGTCGGGTGATGTACCAAATCAATACATTGGTGAGGTTTTAAGAATTCCCCATGCGGATGGATATGCTCAATATATGGTGGCATTAATGTCTCCATTAATGTTAATAAGTTTACCAATCGGTGATGCTTGGGATTCACCGTTCGCAAACTTATTAACTGCGAACAAAGTTAAAGAAATGATTGATGCTGATAAACTTTCTTCATAATATTTAAAAATAATCCACCATAGTTCTTGGAATTGTGGATTATTATTTGTATGTTTCTATTAACAAAAGAAATAAAAATGAATAAACCATTAATACTTGTCTCAAAAGATTATGTTGGCCTTACTTATTATAAAACTAACGATAAAAAATTTGGGAGAAAAGCTGAAATATTTATTGAGCGGAATGCGGAATATGGATTACCAATTTATATCTTAGATACCAATTATGCAGAAAACTGGGAAATTGGAGATAATGTGTTTATCAAGATTGCTGGAAAAAACATTGTTAGACACGTGGGGGAAATTAATGAAATTGGAGATGGTTTAAAAATCTATCTATATTATAGATAGATTTGGTTTTCTCGTTTTATTTTCTTATATTTGGAGCATCGTTAAACAACAAAAGAGAAATAGTTATGAATATTGATATTGCTAAAATTGCAACTGAACTTGCTCATTTAACAAATGAAAGTGGATCGGCCAAAGAAGGATGGAGCGATGGGTTGCTTAATTTTTTACAGTCCGAATATAATTTGGAAACAGAAATTTTCAAATTATATTCGGACTGTAAAACTTCAAAAGAAAAAGAAGTTGAACGCATTTTAACAAATATCTTTCTAATGGTGGGAATGGATGCACCTGAAAATATTGAAGAGATTAGTAAGTTTTGTTTGGAAGATGTAAATGGAACAGCCGACCCAATTCATTGGAGTGATGGTGATGTTTTGATTGCATTCCGTCGATGGATTGAACTTCAATCAACTAAGCCGATTAATGTTCCTCAATGGAGTAAATTTGAATCTAAAAATGCTCAAGAGGAGGGTTGGGATATTTTTTTTTCAAATAGACGTTCTGATGGTGATTGGGAACTTCAATGTGTTGATGAAGCTAATGTGTTTTCTAATGATGCAGAGGCTTGGTATCATGTAAGAAAAGGAGCAAATAAAAGGAAACTTTCACGCAACGCATTAAAGTTCATTCAATATCATAATGAAGAAGAATATTTAAGCATTATTTCTAAAAGTTAAAAAATAATGCTTTCTAAAAAAGAAAAAAAAGAGTTACTTGAAAAAGCACAGTTTACACAAAGATTAAATGGTAAGCAAATCTGGAATTTATGTTGGTGGGAAATATTTAAGCCACGTAAAGTTAATAAATTCTATGAAATGCTTCAAGTTGGTAAATCAGCAAGATTTGCGTATGAAGATGCACTGCATTGTTGCTAACGATTTGAATATGCCATATGGTGTATAGCAAACTTTCCAAATAATCCACCATTGAGCTTGTTTCTTTGGTGGATTATTTGTATATTTGTAATAACAACAAACAAGAAATCCATGAGTTATATTAATTCGCCCTTTACAGGGAATCCAATGATTGTAAAAAGTGCAAATTTTAAGGTTCATTATAAAAATAATGAATGTGAAATTTTCTGTGAATACTTGGAAGACGAAAAGGGCAATGTAATGGTAGATGCAAAAATTGACGGTGAAATTATAAATAAAGTTCATGGGATTTTTGATAAATTAAATATCGGAAAATTGGATGAATATAGATATGATGTTGAAATGGTAACTTGTCTTCATCGTTTATTTTTAGGAGAAATTTTAAAATTGAATATGTTAAACAAAAAAGAAAAAATATGTTAAACAAAAAAGAAAAAACATTGTTACAATCCATCTTAGAAGATCGTTATGAACTTTTAGATGAATATGGTGATGATGAAAGAACTTTAGACAAAATCTGGGACAAGCTTATTGGCAAAGAAGTTCCCAAACCATTGGAACCATTGGATGAAGATTAATTTCTTTAATGAATGTTATCACGTTTAAAAAAAAAATCCACCGAAGGCTTGTTTCTTTGGTGGATTTTTTGTATATTTGTATTAACAAAAAACGATAACCAATGGATTATTTTGAAGACTTAGTAAACAACCCACAAAACTATCCAAAAGAGTTAGTTAAGCTTTATAATGAAATGGGTGATGAATGTGCTGCATCTGGTTTGGATTATAATGGTTGTCGAGATTATTGTAAAGCTTTCCAGAAGCTTGGTTATACTTTTGATTATGGTTTGGATGCTGAACCATATGATTTGCGTCCTACGATTTGTTTAAAGGTTGGAAAGTCTTACAAAATTAGAACTCCAAGGTTATCTACTCCAATTAAAATCCACGTAGATTACATATTAGATAACCCTAAATATTATAATTGGGATTGTAAGTTAATAATATACCGATACTGGTCTAAGAGATATAAGTTATGGATAAATGAATGTCATAACTATTGGGAATTGGCTATAAGTAATCACTGGCATTGCTCTAAAAAAGCTATGAAGTAAATAAATATACAGTTCGACTCTGTTCGCTGATCGAGATTGCGGAATCAATTGGGTTCGACCCCATTTAATGCACGGCAAGGGATCATTAATCCACCTTAGATTTATTTCTATTGGTGGATTTCTTATATGTGTTATTTTTAATATATAAAAAGTAACGTGCAGGGGTGGATTACTCCTACCCTTTCGGGGATCGTCCCATCAGTCTCCATCTGATTACAATATAAAGATACGGAAAATAGTTGGAGTATGCAAGTTTTAAGGGATTTTATTTCCCTTTCTTTTTTCATTCCAAATCCACAAATTTTCTATTCTATGGATAATTGCAAATTCAATATATTTGAAAGGGTGTTTTTTAAATTTGAATGGATTCATGTTTTTTATTTTTAATATAGAAATTTAATTTGATTAAATGAACAATGCTAACAATAGTATGTGGTGGGAGCAAATAAGTTACCGTATCTTTGTAGTATCACAAAATCAAAAAAACTTATTATGAAAAAGCAAGATGCAATCAATTTCATCATCACCTGTACTATTGAGAACTTTGAATACAAAGATTTGGATACTTTTATTTCTGAAACATTACAAGAAGAGTATTCCAAGTTCACAGATGAAGAATTGGAAAATGTGTTAAACATTTACGATGATGAAGCGACCATTGACCCAGAATTTCTTTATTTCGATGTCCATGTATGTGGAAAGAATGGATTTTCTACTCCTGTTAAAATCCCATTTGAAAAAATTGAAGAAGGATATGAAGATCAATCCATCATCCAATTTGCCTATGAGGGTGGATTGATTGATGTGGAAGATCGGGATTATGTTGATGAAGTTCGGGAAATCGAGTACGATGAATATCTCCAAATGAAAGGGATTATTTCTGAGAAATCCATTGATGTGAATTGGGATATAATTAAATCCACGATTGAGAATTACATTCAAAATGGCGATTGGACGGCAATCTACGAATTATTATCTTTCCTTCCTGAAGATAAATTAAATGGATTTTTGACAAATTTTTAAACGTGTTACTTATAGTCTGCACGATAATCTATTTAACATGTTTATCTTTACAATATCATAAAAAACAAAAATAAGATTATTATGAAAGAGTTAATTGAAGAATTTATTAAAGAATTTTGTACTGAGTATTATGAAATGCCAGATCACGCCTTAGAGTTGCTTATGGACGATCACAAATGTATTGAGTGGGAAGGTGTGGAATACTTTATGCCAGAAAATTGCAGTTCTTACACAAAAGACGACGATATAATTTGGAAATTTTTAAATGAATGTTATCACGTTTAAAATTTTAATCCACCATAGTTCTTGGAATTGTGGTGGACTTTTATTATCTTTGTATTAACAAATAATCAACAGAATGAAAAACCTCATTATAATAGCATTAGATCAAGCGAATGCCGCATTAAAAGCTCCTTTGACTAAAACCATTGTTCACTCTAAAAGTGTTAGCATTATGGATATTTCTCCATTAGAGTTGGTGGATTTCATGAAAAAGAATAATATCCCAGAGGATGCCTATTTTGATGGTCGTGACAATGGTTACGATGCTTTTGATGATTTTTTATTAACTTGGGATATTAAAACTACCCTTCCAACCACTGATGAAGATAAAATAACTCACAATAGGAAGCGATTCAATAATTCTGCATACCGATCTGTTTACAACTTATTAACCACAAATGGGTATGAGCGAGTTGGTTACAGCACTGGATTGCTAAAACCATTTGATGATACCACCATTTATGATATGTATGTAGCAGGTGAGTGGGATCGGTTGGTGGATTATTTTTCTTTGTCATTCCAAAAAAAATAATATCTTTGGATTTCTCATAGAATATTTGTATATTTGTATTATAAAAAAAAAGATTATGGATATTTCAATAGAGGACTTAGCAAATAAAATGCAAGACTTTGTTAATGCAGAAGGAAAGAAAGTTGTTGGATTTGCCACTGCGTTGGAGGCTGCGTTGGAAAGTGAATTTGGTATCACAAGCTTGGTGTGCCAACAAGTCACCGTCAAAAAAAGCCCATTCTACAACGCTTGTGAACACGCAACAATGCCTTTTTATCTTATAGAAGATAGAAATTTAAACGATGAAGATATGATTATCCGTTACATAATCATGGAAAACGGAACCAAAAAGCTGATCGCTGTAAAAGCACTCCGAAATCGGTACAATTGTGGACTTAGAGAAGCAAAATTTGTTGCCGATTATTATTATGAACATTTTTTCCCCGAACTTATTAAAACCCATTAAGCAAGGATAAAAAATCCACCGAAGGCTTGTTTCTTTGGTGGATTTTTTGTATATTTGTATTAACAAAATAAGATAACAATGACACCAGAGACTAAAGCTATTCTTCTTGTGGATTTAAAAGACCTTTATAATCTCACATTAATGGGAACTTCCGTTTTAAGTAAATGGGAATCGCTTCGGAGCAACCATATTGATGGATTAAAAACAGTGTGGCAACGATCAGTTGAAATCCAACCAGTAGAAAATACCATTGTAGAATATTTGCCAACAACTTTTACGTTGTTACAAATGATTAACGAATTATCGGAAACTCCGTATTTTCGATATATCCGAATTAAAGATACTAATCCAAAAATTGGAGTGGGTTATCGAAAAGACTCTACTTGGTATTTAACATTGGATTTGAAAAATGTTAAAATGTTGGAATATTTGGCAGAAAATGGTTTTAGTTGCCATCTTTATGTAAAGATGGCAACAAAATATTCTGATGAACAAATAATAATCAGACCAGCAGGTACATGGATGACATTGATTTCAGATTATGAAATTTATGAAGAAACTATTGCTACCGATTTTCCAGATTAAATGATAATATGAAAAAATCAAACCTACACATTCAAATTGTTAAATTGAAACATAATGTTGACATTTCTAAATTTGAAATGTTTAAATTCAAAGATTTGGGTTATTTGACTTTGGAGTGGCAAGATACATCTGGACAATGGAATTATCATGGATTTATAACTGTGGATCAAGTAAAAACACGATTAGGGTTAAAACAGTATAAAAAATTCTGTGAAGGAAAAAGAATTTTTCATTTTTGAGTGAAAATGTAGCGGAGAAAAAAGGAGATAACAAGTTCGTATTGGAACAACCTAAATATCCTGCAAAAGATGGGAAACCAAGTGAAGCTACATTTTTTTATAAAAAAAAACAATGAAAATAATTTTTATTATTGGTGGATTTTTTGGTTATCTTTTGTTTCCAATATATGAAGCAATTAGTCTCAAGTCAATAAGTTGCATTATTGGAACTTATCAAGAACTTTGGCCAGATTATGTGGACTTTTGCAAAGAGTTATGGTATGAAAGAAAATAACGATCTTTTAAAGGAATTCCTTGGAAAACTTAAAGAAAATTGTTAGAATTCTTCAACAATTAATGTTATCTTTATAATGGATTAATAGGAAAATGGATTCCAAAATTTGATAAGCTTTATGAGAATTTATAAAAAAAATCGAAATAAGAGAAAGTACGGTAAGTATGTAAAGGCTTATTGGAAAATGTTAAAAAACAAGGGAGTTAAAAATTTCAAAATTTATTTTCCTTAATGTTTAGTGGATTTATATATTTTTTTCTAATTGTGACATATCTCATACAGTTCTATGTGTGGATTTGGTATTTGGCTACTGAATTAGCAAAAAGTTCAATGGCCAATGATGATGAAAAAATCCACTGGTTAAAGACATTTTTTTATCTAATTCCGATCTTCCCATTACTATATTTTTTCATAAAATATTTAATTACAACCCTCCTACCTCGAAAAGCTCAAAAAGCGACTTAAGTTATTGGTTTTCAACGTTTTAACCTGCACACATGAGATTTTCAGTCCTTTATTAACTATTCTCATCTGTGCATCAACTGTGCATGTTATAAGTAAGATAACTTGCAAGTTATTCTTTTTACAATAAGTTTGGTGGATTGGGATATAATCCGTATCTTTGAAGTGTTATCCCATAACGGTTTGCAGAATGGTAGGAATAATCCACCAATGCAAATTACTGAATGGTTCAGTTTAAAATAATTAATTAAAGGTTTGGAAGTTCCAATTATTATTCATATCTTTACATTATCAAAGAAACAACAATCAAAAAACAAACCATATGCCAACCACTGCAAATCCATTAGGCGAAAAAGCATTAGTTTTTAATCCAACCAAAAAACAAATTGCAAAGCTAGTTAATACCGCATTGAATTTATATTCTAATCCACTAACTGCATCCATGCAGGAAACTGGATCAAATTGTAATGATACCATTACCGAGCGGAACGAAGTTTTAGGCATTGCCCCAACACCTTATAATATTTCAATTGAACAACAAGGGGAATATATTCAAGTGACATTTCTTGACAATGGTTTGGGAATGACAAAACAACAGTTTCTTGACCATTATTGGAAAATTGGTAATTCATCTAAAGAGAAAGATGCAAACCAAACAGGAAAATTTGGAATTGGTGCGAAAGCCGTTTTAAGTGTTTCTAAAAGTTACACAGTTGCAACCAAATCTCACTCTGACGGACTTACACATGCTTATAATCTAAAATGTGTAAACCAACGTTTTGGTGAAGATATGTTACCAGTTTTCGAATACGAAGAAATTGAAGTTGCTGACCTTCAATTTGCACATGGAACAATTACCCGTTTTTCAGTTCCTATGAATGCCAAATCTTTGAAATCCATTCAAGATGGTTTATATCAATTGGCCTTAACAGGTTTCGAATTGGAAGTTGATGACTCCATAAAAAACAATTATAATTGGAGGTTTGAAATGCCAAGTTTTGAGAAAGTAATTCTCGGTGGTGTAACATATCTCCATACAACAAACAGTTATTATCGCGGATTAGCAATTGTTGGAAATATCCCTTATCCAACAGATGATTTTACCCCTTATTGGGTAAATAGCTGCTCTCTCCTGCCTGTTTTGAACAATAGTGATGTAAAGTATAATGAAACAAGGGAACGCTTCATGCGAGACTTTGATGACAGTTCTGGAAATACAGCTTTGCTTCAAAATATTTATTCAAATCTTCGGGAAGCAATCTCCACAGAATTCCATTCTCAAAAAGAAGTTATGGATTGTTCCGAATTAGAATATTACAAATATTTTTTAAATCGGGAAACACCAACAATTTCTATCAATGGGAAAGATTTGGATGTGTCTTTCACAGGCAAGAAATTAATATCCGAACATAAAGTTTGGGGTAAACTATTAATTGAAGCCGATTTTAGAATTAATAATTTGCAAGATTGTTTTATTAAAATTCCAAAAATCAATGATCGGAATTTTAAAATTGTAAGGGACAATTTTAATGGATTTGGTAAAGAGAAATCTTATCTAGGCAATATTGCCAATGTAATAAGCCAGCAACCTTTAATTTATAATGGTCGGGCAACACAAAAAACGCTTGGATATTATTTTGATCGTTATGTTGGTGGAAATGGTTTAACCTATTCTACCGATGAAGTTGCAATTGTTTCAGACCCAATTGAAACAATTCTACCAAGTGATATAGTTCAAGTTGGTAAAATTGTTACTGAATGGGTGGATTTAAGATTTGGAACGGAATTTGATTTCATGGTGAAAGTGTTGGATCAACATTTCACAGAGTTAAGAAGTCATTGCATTAATTGTAATGAACTTTCAGAAATGGCAACAGTTGCCAAATATAATTTCAAAAAAGAGCGTGACATTCAACCTACATATAGTGGAACATTTAATGTGTATGTAGGTGCTGGGAATTATACAACACGTAAATCGTTTTCAACCGATGAAGTTGAATCACATCCAGAACAATTGTTAGTTTATACAATTGGGCGCAAAACATATTTCAATCAAGCTATCAGACAGTTTGAAGATTTATTAACAGATTATAAAAAAATTACAAAAACAGATTACAAATGTAATGTGAAATTCATCCGTTTTAATGCAACGGATATGAAAAAGAAAGCCTTAAGTCAATACATTTCCGAAGCTGAAAACATTGTAACGGAAGATGAATTTTGTAATATGATTTGCAAAGAGCATTCAAAATTATGGAAGACTGTTTATCGGTATTCAATGAGAACAAATTTTGCAACTTCAATGCAAAATGTAAGGAATCAAATCTCTTACAATAATACAACGGAAATTATGTTTGAAGTTGAAAGTGAAAATTTGAAAACATTAATTGAAAAAATGAATTTGATAACGGAAATGAATTATCGTTCATACCAAAAAGAAACTTTCAAACCTACAACAAATTTCAGGGCATTTGATATGGATTGTTTCAAGACATTTAAAACAGCTTACGATCTGGTAAATGAGAAAAAAATGCAGGTTGTAAAAGACATTGAAAACAAAGTGTCTGAAATGAAAAAGTTAGTTGAATGGTTTAATTTCTTGTATTCCAAAGAATCATTCCTTTTAGCAAAGCCAATCCTTAGAGCAAAGGGAATTACTTTCACAAAAGAACGGGAAGCAGAAATTATGAACCGTCTCCGTTAAATAAAAATTCCACTGAAAATTCTTTCATCTAATGTTTGGATTTTCAGTGGATTTTTTGTATATTTGTATATAGAAAATAATAAGACAACCAAAAAGAAAAAAAATGAAAAACGTCCTCACTTATTTAAGTAATCAACTTTATTACCACAATGGTGTTTTGCGCCTTGTATATCCCGCTTTATTCGGATCAAGCGAAATTGTATTATCGGTTGACCGAGATCAAGCGGAAGACATTGAAAATAAAATGGAAGATGGAGTTTTGGAACTTGCAGATTTTACACAATTTCGTGAAACATCGGAAATGGTAAATGTAATGTTTCAAATGATTTCATTGAACCAAATGTTCCAAGATCAAGATGGCCGTTTTCTTCTATCAATGGAAGAAAACAATGTCTTTCTAACAGTAAACGGTGCAAAAGTTCCAGCCCCACTTCCAAATGGTTTGTGGCAAGAGATTTTAAATGCAATCGAAGAAGATAATGAGCGTGATATTTTTGCTTATATTCGATTCTTTGCTCGAATCCAACAAAATGGATTTAAACCAGTTCGGGATTCTGTGATGGGTTTTCTTCGCCTTAAAGGGGAGCAATATTGTATCTCTTCCGAGGGTAAAATGTTTGCAATTAAAGAGCTTAACAAGCTTTCAACTGATAACTTAATCTTGCAAGATGCAATTGCATTGAAACCGCTTGCATCAAACCAAATTAAAAAAGCTCCAAGAGATATTAATATGTTTTATCTCAATGGTCAACCTCAATTAACGGAAGGAAGTTTTGAAAACATTTCTAATCGTTATGATTCCAAACAAACAGTTCAGTGGATTGGAACATTGGAGGAAGCATTAAACCTTGATCCTGACTTGGAAACGTTTACAGATAGACATACAAGCAGGTTCCGAATTGTAAAGGGATTGGCAATCCGCGAACCATTTGGACATGTGGTATCTGATCCAACAAAAACATGTGTAAAAGGTCTTCATATCTTTCCTTTGAATGGGAATGGTGACTTGTATAGTAATGGTTGGGCAAATCATATCTTTATCATCGCTGTAAATCCAGA
>UPTN01000640.1_pt1 | contig 17437 bp, 18 predicted proteins | sample 2160111 | NCBI WGS metagenome assembly UPTN01 (sample SAMN06265058, study PRJEB28932) | marine metagenome | isolation source: Columbia River Estuary | place: USA:Columbia River Estuary, USA | collected 2014-05-05
CTATTGGAAGAGTAATGGGAGGAAAAAACTCTGCTTTTTCTGAAACAACGAAAAATATCATTATTGAATCTGCATGGTTTGAACAAGGAGTCATAAGGCATACAGGAAAACGACTCGGACTCCGAACAGATGCACTCAATGTATTTGAAAAAGATCTGGTACATTCACTCAGCCATATTGGAGCTTCTTTGATTATCAAAGAACTCTCAGAATATTTTGATACTCTCAAAATGGAAGCTATGAGTGATATCTATCCTGAACCAAGCATTCAAACCCGAATTGAATTCAATCTTCCTTTTATCCAAAATCTTATTGGAAAAAAGTATAGTGAAAAACAAGTGCTCGATATTCTTCATTGCGTAAGTATTGAAAAAGACTGAAACGAGCTTCTCATTCCGAAATGGAGAAAAGACATTACTCATATCGCAGATATTGCAGAAGAAGTAGCTCGTCTGGATGGATATGATACAGTAGAAATGACCGTTCCACGAATTAATTTAGGAGCTATTTCTCAATCTCCAATCTATAAAGCAAAACGTGATATAAGGAATTTTTTAGTCGCACGTGGGTTTTATGAAATGTATACCTATTCTTTTGTGGATGAAGCACTTATGAATAAAGCTCTCTGAAATACTCAAAAGCTTGTTCCTCTGAAAAATGCTCTGACAGAAGAAATGACTCATATGCGCGGAGAGCTTATTCCAAATCTTCTAAAAGCACTCGAAGATAATGCTCGTGAATATAAACATATGAAGCTCTTTGAGTGTGAAAAAGTATTCACAAGAGGAGAAAATAATAAAATATCTGAGTACTATGAACTCGCATGAGTAGAACAAATTTCTTGAGATAATGCATACTATGAAGTACAAAATACTCTCAAAGATATTTTTGCAAAGCTCTGAGTTGCAAAATATGAGTTAAGCATTGTGAAACATATTCCAAGTTTTGCACACTCAGGAAGAACCGGGAGTGTTATCGTACGAGGCCAAGAAGTGGGAACTATTTGAGAAATACATCCAAAAGTTCTGAAAAACTTTGAACTTTCAGGAAGAGTGGGATATTTTTCCCTTAATTTTGAAAAACTGAGTACTGCTCTCTATAGCATAGTACAAGCTGAGGAAGTTTCGAGTTTCCAAGAGAATAATTTTGATCTTAATTTTGTACTCGATAAAACAACTCCAGGAAAAGATATCATCTCTGCTATTAAAAAAACTGATCTTCTCATACAAAAAGTAGAGCTCTTTGATATCTATGAATCTGAAGAAAAACTAGCATGAAAAAGAAGCTTAAGTTTTAAGATTTATATTCAATCCCTAACAGAAACACTTGATGATACCGTAAAAAATAAACTTATTCATGAAATTGTGAAAAATGTAGAAAAGAAAGGAGGGAAATTGAGATAATTTTTTATTTCAAAAATACTAAAAATCTTTTGACTAGTAGTATATTTTCTATATAATCCCCCAGCTTAGTGCTGAATTTTCGTGATTCAGTAGCCCCAAAACAACATTATTCCTTATAATTTTTTTCGAAAATGCCAATTATAGCATCTGCAAAAAAAGCTCTCAGACAGAGTCAGAAGAAAAATGCGAGAAACACGCATTACAAAAAACTCTATACAGAATCTCGAGTTGCCTTTGAAAAAGCTATTAAAGCTGGTGACGCTAAAGCTGCAAAAGCTATTTATGTAAACCAAGCAAACAAAGAAGGTAAAACTTCTAAATCAGGTCTTCAATCTATTATTGATAAACTTGTAAAAAAGAATATAATCCATGCTAACAACGGTTCGAGAAAAAAATCAAAATTTGTAAGAATGATGAAAAATCTCGAGCAAGCTTAAGCTATTAACCTTTTTTAATGAAAGAGAAGAAAAAAAAACTGAATGAAGACATTCGTGCTAATACCGTTCGTGTTATAAATGATGAATGAGAAAACCTTGGAGAAATGCCTCTTTCAGAAGCACTCTCTCAAGCTCGTGAATCAGAGCTCGATTTGATGGAAATGTGACAAAGTGGAGATATCGTGATTGTAAAGATGCTTGATTATGGAAAATATCTCTATAGAGCAAAAAAGCAAGAACAAAAGCAAAAGCAAAAAGGAAGAGCTCCTGATATGAAAACGATTCGTATCACCTATAAGATAGGAGAACACGATCTGGAGGTAAAAAAGAAACAAGTAGAAAAATTCGCAGCAGATGGACATCCTCTTAAGGTCAGTCTCATGCTTCGAGGAAGAGAGAACCATTATGGAGATCTTGCACAACAAAAAATGGAAAGTTTTATACAGAGTATCGCAGAGTTTTATACTCCTCATGCTCCTGTGCAACGAACTGGAAATATGTTTAATGTGACGCTTAAAATAAAACAATAATTAATTTATAATTTTCTATTATGACTCTCAAAACAAGAAGTGGAGTAAAAAAGAGACTCAAAGTTACAGGTTCAGGAAAGATTAAACTTGGAAAAGCTTGTAAAAGACATTTACTTTCAAATAAATCGAGTAAAGCAAAAGGACGAAATAAATACGGACTTATGGTTTCTTCGTCTGAAGTAAAAAGAATTAAAAGACAAATCCCTTACGGAATATAATTCCCTATTTGTATATTAACTTAAAAATATTATGGTACGTGTAAAACGAGCACTTATGACCAAGAAACGTCATAAAAAAATACTCAAAGCTACAAAAGGTTTTAGACAACTCAATTCAAGAGTATTCTCAAGAGCTAAAAATGCTTGGATGAAAGCAGGTCTCAATGCATATATTGGGAGAAGATTGAAAAAAAGAAACTTCCGAAGACTTTGGACCGTGAGAATCAACAATGCAGTTCGAGCAGAAGGAACAACCTATTCAAAATTCATCAACTTGATGTATAAGAAAAAGGTAACTCTTAACAGAAAAGTACTTTCAAATATGGCTATTAGTCATCCAGAAGTATTTAAGAAAGTTGTAGCATTCGTAAAATAGTAAAAAGAACTCTTCGGAGTTCTTTTTTTTTGTAGAAAATTTTATTCTTTAATCCTTTTAAAGGTATGGAAAAATATAATTCTGAGCTTGCACGATGAGTATATCATCAACTTATTCAAGGTTCTCATGGGGAGTTCCCTATAACAGCTGAAATTATAGAATGAATTATAACAAACTTTGTCTACTGATATCATTCTGAGGTACCTTGATTTTTATGAAAAATACAACATCTCTCCGTAGAAGGTGAAATACTTATACGACCAACTTGGGAACAAGTACAATCTTGAGTAAATAATATTCTTGCAATTCAAAAACAAGCAGCTTAACCTGCTTGTTTATATACTTGTTCATTGAGTGATCTTTCTGGATCAAAATCTGCTGGATGACGAATATCTTCAAGATACATCACTAATTCTCACGGAGTCATAAAAAGATATGGAAAATTTCTTACTATAAGAGAATATGTTTTATGTACTTGAGCCTGTACTTCATTACTTTCTACTGCTTCGACAGCACTTTTAAAAAGCTCTCCACCTTGAGGAGATGTATGCTGCACTGGAAATGGTATTACGTCTGACATATGTTTCAATAAATAGTACTTGATAATATCGTATCATATATGTCTCTTCTCTGCAAATATCATCATATTCCTTGTAAAATAGAGCTAAATATATTATAACTAGCACCTAAATTAAAAAAGTGCTAAAAAGTTTTGACGAGGAAATATTTTTAGATACAATACTTGTAATTCCCTGATTACTGGTGTAAAGAAAAGCATCTTTTCAGGGCTTCCTTTCTCAAAGGAAGCTGTCCGAAGGACTGAAGGATTATTAAAATATTAAATTCTAACTTTACAACTATGTGAAAAATAATTGGTATTGATCTGGGAACAACTAACTCTGCAGTTGCCTTTATGGAAGGTGGTGAAGCAAAAATCATACCTAATGCTGAAGGAAATAGAACAACTCCGAGTATCGTAGCTCATAAAGATGGGAGCATTATCGTAGGAACACCGGCAAAGAGACAAGCAATTACAAACCCTGCAGGAACCATATTTTCTGCAAAAAGATTTATTGGTCGAAAATTTGATGAAGTACAAGATGAAGTAAAAAATGTTCCTTTTAAAGTAGTAAAAGGAAAAGATTGAGCAGCTCTTATTGAGTTTGATGGAAAACAAGTGCGCCCAGAAGAAATTGGAGCACATGTTCTTATGAAACTCAAAGCTGATGCGGAGAAATATCTTGGGCAAACTATTACAGAAGCAGTTATTACCGTTCCTGCATACTTTAACGATGACCAAAGACAAGCTACCATAAATGCTGGGAAGATTGCAGGACTTGAAGTAAAACGTATTGTAAACGAACCGACAGCTGCAGCACTTGCCTATGGAGCTGGGAAAGGAAAAAATGAAAAAATCGCAGTATATGACTTCGGTGGAGGAACGTTTGATATCTCTATCTTAGAACTCTCCGAAGAGGGGACATTTGAAGTACTTGCAACGAATGGTGATACACACCTAGGAGGAGATGATTTTGATAAAATCATTACAGATTGGATTATTGATGAGTTTAATAAAGATCAAGCAATAGATCTGAGAAATGACCCTATGGCACTTCAAAGAGTTCGTGATGAAGCAGAAAAAGCAAAAAAAGAACTTTCCAGTACTTCTGACTATGATATCAATCTTCCTTATATCACCGTAGATAGTTCGGGACCAAAAAACTTAATGATGACTCTGACTCGAACAAAGTTTGAAGAACTTATCGGAGACCTTGTAGAGAGATCTATTGCTCCTTGTAAAGCCGTTCTTAAAGATGCAGGACTCAAGGCAAGTGATCTGAATCAAGTACTTCTTGTAGGGGGATCGACTCGAGTTCCACTTGTAATTCAAAAAGTAGAAGCATTCTTTGGACGAAAACCAAATACAGGAATTAATCCTGATGAATCAGTAGCAATGGGAGCCGCTATTCAAGCAGGGATTATCGGTGGAGATGTAACTGATGTTCTTCTCCTTGATGTAACTCCTCTTTCTCTTGGTATCGAAACAATGGGTGGAGTACGAACTATTATGATTGGTCGAAATACCACTATTCCAGCACAAAAAACAGAAACTTTTTCAACAGCTGTAGATAACCAACCTGGGGTAGAAATACACGTACTTCAAGGAGAAAGAGAAATGGCTGCTGATAATAAATCTCTTGGACGATTTATGCTTGACGGGATTGCTCCTGCTCCTCGAGGAGTACCTCAAATCGAAGTATCATTTGATATCGATGCAAATGGAGTGCTCCATGTAACTGCAAAAGATAAAGGAACAGGGAAAGAACAAAAAATCACAATTCAAGGATCAACCGGTATGGATGAAGCAGAAGTAGATAAGCTCGTAAAAGAAGCCGAAGCAAAAAAAGATGAAGATAAAGCAAAAAAAGAAATGGTAGATGCTCGAAACACTGCAGACAGTGCTGTAGCTCAAGCAGAGAAACTCATGCGAGATAACGCAGACAAAGTAAGTGAAGAAGATAAAAAACTCTTAGAAGACAAGATAAAAGATGTCAAAGATGTACTTGCAAAATCTGACGCAAGCAAAGATGATTTCGAAGCTCCAAGCAAAGCTATCCAGGACGCTCTTATGCAAGTAGGACAAAAAATCTACTCTCAAGCTGATGCGGCTGGAAGTCCAGAAGATGGTCAAACTGAAGAGAAAAAAGATGATGATGTGCAAGATGGTGAAGTAGAGAAATAGTATTCTCACAAAATATAGAAAACCCCTCTAGATTACAAGAGGGGTTTTCTTGAGTTTTCAATCATAAAATTGATACGAAAGAGACTAAACCTTACTTACAAAAACTTATTTCATCAATCTCAAATCTAAACTCTCCATCAACTCAGTCAGAGAGAATAATTCCTATTTCTCTTGCAGATTCTTTGTCAAAAGGATCAGAATTTACAATTCTTCCAAAATAAGCTGGTTGTAAGTCTGAAAATGGTATCGTAATTTCTTCAAATTCTTCAGAAGTCTGAAACAAGATAATTGCTTGATGAGAAATGTTTCTCCATCAAGAATCTCTAAAAGTGATTTGATATTTGCGACCATCTGACTTTGCCTTCAGTTTTACTGAGTTATATTCAGAAAGAATTTTAACATCAAGATTTCATCGAAGAGAAGAAAATCAACCTCAACGAGTTATAATTGTTCATGAAAAAACGAGAGAATTATTCTCTATTTGACCAATTCATTTTGACTTTCCTCCCATAACTCCATCATTGACTATACCCCACCTATATTCTATTGACTGAGTAAAATCATCAAATACAAAACAATTATTATCTATAATTGTTTTTTGATCTTGTATATCCTGGGTTTGACTATCTACTTTTATAAATTCATCTACTGGAACTTCTGATACTTCTATAATATCTATTTTTCAAGTCAAAGTATTTTCTTGAGCGACTCAATTATTTTGCTCTATAAAATTGTTACTAGAGCAACTGACTAGCAACAAAAAACAAAAAACAATAAGTATATACTTCATATTATTGAGAGTATATATAAATTGTTAGAAATTTGTAATAAAATCATTTTTTCTTGAGAAAAATAAAAAGGGTATGTGATTTGAAAAAATATCTCGCAAAAAGCTCCCGACCAAAGTCGAGAGTTTTTTAAATTCCGAGAGGAGCACACAAGTATATAATATACCGAGCTCTACTCTTGAGAGATGAAAATAGTATAGATCCGTGAGTGGACTATTTTCATCGGGTGTTTTTGACCAGCGGTACTACTCGAAAGCCTCGTACATGGTCCAGGAAGACGAATCTTCCTGTCGAGTTTCATACCACATCTCCCCCCAGGGTGATGGATATGAAACTCCTCCGGTTCAGCGAACTATGAAACCCTCCCAAATTTCATGTGCGAACATCAGAATCTAAATAACTGAGAGCTAGTCAATGAAAGACTACTAGTGGGGGCATTTACAGTCCTCCAAAAACCAGCTCTCCCTCTCACGAGGACCGAGATAGTATTCAAAAATAATCATCTGTCAAAAGTATTTTAAAAATATTTTATATAATAAAGCAAGTTCTTATATGTAATATCATTCTAGTACTTGCTTTATTTGATTATAATATTCTAAACTATTTTTCTACTTTCTTATTATGTATCGTTTTCTCTTTCTTATCCTCTTTGTGATTCTATTTTGGTATGGAGTTTCAGGAATACTATCCCCTATTCGAGAGATGTCTGATACGAAAATATCTGAAAATTTTGACATGTACCTCAGTGGAGCTCTAGCAAGAAATACATCTCCAGAAAAACTCTATAGTGTTGTATTTTACAGAGAAGATTTTAGTGAAGAACCTATCAGGCAGAATTATTTTTCAGGAGGAAATACCCTTAGTTACAAAAACAATTATCCTAGCAACTCTCAAGGATTAATGATAGAAACAGGGAGTGAAAAAATAGCATCACCAAAAGGAAATTTTGGAACTCCCTCTACTCAAAGTTCAAACTCATATGCAGATTCTGACTGTGCTGGTATCATATTTGATCCTTGCATCGTTCTTGGAGAATCTCGAAAACCCACAGGATGAATGGATTTTTGAGAATATAGAGTTAATCTATAATTAAAATATGCAGCATAAAATATACGATCTCATTATCATAGGAGCAGGAGCAGCAGGTATGTTTACTGCTATCTCTGCACCAAAAAACATGACAAAACTCTTACTAGAAAAAAATAATAAAATAGGAGTGAAAGTCTTGATGTCTTGAGGAGAACGATGCAATGTGAGTAATATAGATATCGAAGCAGAACGAGATTATTTCTGATTAAATACAAAATCCCTCTATGCTGTATTTAAAAAATTTAGCAACTATGACATGATGAGTTGGTTGGAAGAAAGAGGAGTTACAACACAGATAGAAGACCGATGACGCATCATCCTTGCATCTGGAAAAGCTACTGAGCTTGTTGCAAAACTTCATGAAGAACTTATAAAAAATAATACAGAAATACGCTTAAATACTTGAGTAGAAGAAATAGAAATACAAGAAGATACCAGCTTTAAAATAACTTCATGAGAACATTCTTTTTTTGCAAAACACGTTGTTATTTCGAGTGGAGGAAAAAGCTTTGCGAGTGTAGGAACTGATGGATGGGGATATCGTATGGCTCAAAAGTTTTGACATACTCTCAATGAACCATTTAAAGGGCTTTGTGGAATGGTCTCGCGAGAGAATCTTGCCGAAGTTTCAGGAAGTACGGTATTTCTTGATATACAACTCTTTGATGATGAAACTTTGATATATAGTGAAAATGATGGGTCTTTTCTCTTTACGCATTTTGGAGTTTCTGGTCCTATGATGTATAATGCAGTAGTAAAACTCGGTGAACATCTCAGAAAAAATTGAATCTCTCCAGAACAAGAGGCTCATTACATGAGAGACCATATATCTCTGAAACTGCGGTTTTCAGAACATTCTCTCACAAAAAAACTCGAAAAATTTTTCAACCTCAGCCCAGAACATATGGAGATAAGGCTTCATATCAATGATTTGAGAAGTTGGTCTGAAGCAAAAGTTACGTGAGGATGAGTAAAACTCGATGAACTGACAAAAAACTTTGAATCAAAATTTATTCCTCATCTCTATATGATTGGAGAAGTCATCGATATCACTGGGAAGACTTGAGGCTTTAATCTTCAATCTGCATGGAGTCAGTGATATATTGTGGGAAAATCTTTTGAAACGTAGGAAACGGCTACTTATTCTTATATCTTTTCGGAACAATACAATGGTTCCCTACAAAAATTTCTTCCAATTTTTCATTTTTTTCCTATACTTCTCAAAACTATTTTTCTGTACATGACCCCGGAGTCGTGTACACTTATTAGTAACTTGACTCCGGGGTCGAAAACTTTATGCAAGGACATCTCTATTTTATTCTCTGAGTCTCAGGAAGTGGAAAATGAACTCTTCGTGATAATCTTCAAAGCTCTTCGCTTACAAAAAATCTTCTTTTTGTACATTCTTATGTGACTCGACCAATGCGTCCGTGAGAAATCCAAGGAGATAAATATCATTTTGTGAGTGAAACAGAATTTTTAAAAAGTGTTGATGCAGGAGAATTTTTAGAATATGAGTGGGTTCATAATGCAGCCTATTATGGAACAAAAAAGAAAGATGTAGAACAAGGTATACAAGCTGGAAAAATCGTTCTGAGTGAAATAGACACAAAAGGACTCAAGCAAGTCCTCGAAAAACATCCAAATTTTAAAAAAAATTATACATCCTTTTTTCTTGATGTTCCAGATGAAGAAATAAAACGACGCTATTTTGAGAGGCACTCTGATGGAAAAATAGAAGATATTCAAAATAGACTCGAAAGTGCTCAGTTTGAACGAGCTCAAGCAGATGAATACTGTGACTACATTATTGACGCAACCCAATCCCCTGAAAGTGTTTTAGAAGAAGTATTAGCGATAATAGAATATACATGAAATTCCATATCATAACAATATTCCCTGAGGCTTTTAGTAGTTTTTTAGAAACGAGTATTATAGGGCGAGCCAGAGAAAAATCACTCTTCCATGTCGAACTCTATAAACTCAATGATTTTTCAAATAAAAAATTTGGACAAGTAGATGATAAAGCCTTTGGAATGCATGGACAAGTTATTTCTGCAGAACCACTTGCAGCGTCTATTGAGTCTATTTTTGAAACACTCTGAAAAAAAATACCTGTTGTCTATATGACTCCGCGTGGACAATTATTACATCAAGAAACAGTAGAGACTCTCGCTACAGAGCTAGAAGAATGCATTATTATATGTGGACACTATGAAGGGATTGATGAACGAATCATAGAACTCTTTGTCGACTATGAAATCTCTATTGGAGAATATATCCTCACAGGTGGAGAACTTGCAGCTCAAGTATTTATAGAGAGTATGGTACGACTCATCCCAGAAGTACTTTGAAATGCTCAATCTCACGAAGAAGAAAGTTTTTCGATCAAGCTTAATAGACAAAAAGAATATCCTGTATATACTCGACCTCAAGACTTCCGTGGACACACAGTCCCTGATATACTTGTTTCTGGAAATCATAATGAAATAGAAAAATGGAAATACAATAACCTGAGATAATATGCCACAAGAACAGATACTCCATCCTTATGTTGCAATTCTCTGGAATATGGTGACTATTGAATTTATGATAAAATTCTCTGTCATATATTTTTTTGTTGTCTGGATAGCTCTCATTATTTGGGTAGCTCGGGATATAACAAACAGAACTTCAAGTCTTTTTTTTCAAACGCTTTGTATCCTCATTATGATAGTATTCAGTCCTCTATGAGTATTTCTCTATCTTTTGATTCGTCCTGGGAAAAGTATGTATGAAAAATATAGTGAAGAAATAGAAGAAAACCTAGAAATCTTGAATGAAATTGTCCAAGATCGTCTTGATCATAAAGTACACGGAGATGTATTTTGTCCTGCCTGCAGTGAAGCAGTAGAAGTAGACTTTATTATCTGCCCATATTGTCATATATCTCTGAAACATAGTTGCCATCATTGTAAAAAAGAAATTCGCCAAGGCTGGAAAATATGTCCCTACTGCGAAGTACAACAAGAAAAAAATGAAACAGCAAAAAAGACTGATTAACTCAGTCTTTTTTCTATAAAATCCTTCCCAACAAGAACTGCAGGAGAATGATGTAATATATTTCTAAGCTCTTCTTTCGAAAACCATCGTATAGATTCAACCTCTGGTTTTTCTAATACAAACTCAGATATATTTCTGTCTAACATTAGGGTATACCACTGACAAAAAAATCTCGTATCTCACTTATTTCGAAAAAGTTTTATATCTTTTTGAAAACTATATCCTCTCAGCCCTATTTCTTCCTCTGATTCTCTGTAGACACTTCCTTCGTATGTTTCTCACTTTTCCACAGTTCCTACAGCAGCAGCTCACCATCTCCCTGGTCCATTTCGCTTCATAAAACCTCGCTGTGCCATAAGAACTTCTCAGTGTGAATTTTCTATCCAAAGAGCAGATACTCTATAAATATCGTCTGAAGTTATCTCTTTTCTTGGTTTATATCAAATAATTTCATCCTGCTTATTTACAATAGGTATAATTTCCATACTAATTATTTTTTAAGATAATGTCTATAATATCCTATCAGATTACTACTGAGAAAAATACTTTCAAGCAAAACTCAGACTGGAGAAAATATAAGAAAGTTATACAGAATTACAAAACTTGTTCCGCACATCAAAAAAAGCCTGAGGGTTTTATCTTCTTTTTGGAACACTCAAATAGTAATAAGTACCATCGCAATATATACAACTCCATCATATATATCCTTATAAAAAATGAGAGAGGAAAGCGTAAAAATACCAATAAAAATATATTTCCAGTATTTCCAAGTACTATGATAGGAAATAAAAAACCTAATGATTCACACTCATAAAAGAGAAGCTGCTAAAACTCTATCTAAGAGAAGGTAATGAAGAGCAATACAGCTGGCAGAAATGATAAAAAAAATAATAATTTTCTTTCTCTCCTTAAACTGAAAAGAGAAAATATCAGAAACAATAGCAATTCCTGCAAGAATTTGTGAAAAAAAGAATGAAAGAGTAAGTCAGAAAATCATAGCTTATTTTCTTTTTAAAAAACCAACGCACAGACTTCTTCCAGGAGCATCCACCCAGGTCTCTTCTTCATTGAGAAGAAGAGATTTACCATAACACTTAGGCTTAGTTTTTTGAAATTCATCCCAATTCTCTTTTGTAGTATAACCTGGACTTGAGGTATAGATATTCTGACTTAAGAGAAATATTTCTCCAAGTACCAGACATACCACAAGCACTATAATATATTTTTTCATCGTTTATTTTATGACAATATTCACTATCTTTCCTGGAACATAAATCTCTTTTACAATATCTTTTCCTTCCAACCATTTTACAACGTTTTCTTGAGTTTTTGCTTTTTGTAGCACAGAATCTTTGTCTTCATCTTTTGATATCTGTATTTCTCCTCTTAATTTTCCAAGAACTTGAACTCATATAGTCACTTCATTATCAATGGTCATTACTTCATCATACTCTGGCCAAGAAGTAAAAAATATTGAATTATCTTGAAGTTCAAACAGTTCAGCAAACGCTTCTTTTTGACATGAAAACTCTTGGAGATAGTCTTGCATAGTTGTTTCATGTGCTCGTTTTCTTGTTATTTTTGAGATATAGAGTCCTCGCATCGGAGCATGGATATATATATCACCAATATGTTTATTTGTAAGTATATATTCTCTTCGATACTCAAAAGTTTTTACCTCTCCATTTGGAAAGAGGACAGCAAAAGCATCTGTATAGTAAAAATCAACTTTTCCACCTTTCTGCTGAGCAATATTTTGATAAAAATCTACCATAAGACCTGCTATTTCTTGTTTTGAAAGCTCAGATTCAGACTTTCAGGATTGAAGTATAGCTGCACGACGAACATGCGTTGGATCAAAATCCTGATCTTCAAAATAGACTGCTGTGTCTCCCACCATCACTGGCACTTTATATCATTTATTTTTATAGACTTCTAATTTTTGGAGAGCACATGCAAGTGGAGTTGATTGAGTTTCCTCAACCTCTATAAGATCTGGGATTTTTTCAAGAGTCATTCCTGCCTTAAAAGTATCAAAAATACTTTGTGCTCTTTCTATTTTTCCATCGTTTCCCGTTGCGAAATATACTTTGAGTATTTTTTCTTTTTCTGGAGCTAATTTTTCCCAAATTTCCTCAGTCATATGTGGAGCAAATGGATGAAGAAGTCGAACAAAAGCTTGTCTCCACTCTCTTTGAAGAATAGTGTCTTTTGGCTCTCCTACATTGAGGAGGATCATCATCTGAGCCAGAGCTGTATTAAATTTATAATTCTCAATATCTTCTCCGATTTTTTTTATTGCTTTATGGAGTGCTTTCATAGCCACTTCATCTGAGTCTGCATAACGTTCTTTATCTTCCGTAAAAAGACTATAAACTTTATCCAAAAATCTTTTACATCCAATAATCGCTGAAGTATCCCAGGGTTTTGAGTCTGCAAAATCCCCCATATACATCTCATAGAGTCGAAGAGTATCAGCTCCATATTGCTTCACAATATCATCTGGATTAATAACATTTTTTAAAGATTTAGACATCTTTGCTGGAATTTTTTCAAGCTCTTCTCTAGTTTCTATATCTATATATTTTCCATTTTTTTCTTCTACCATATCACTCGCAATCAACTTCCCTTGATCATTTCTATAGCTCATACCAAGTATCATTCCTTGATTTCTGAGTCGATAAAATGGTTCTGTTGTTGAAACAACTCCAATGTCATACAAAAATTTATGCCAAAAACGCGCATAGAGTAAATGTAATACTGCATGTTCAGCTCCACCTACATAACTATCAACACTTCCCCAATATTTTTCAACTTCTTTCCCCACGAGTGCATCTTGATTTTCAGGATCCATAAATCTCAAATAATACCAACAGCTTCATCCCCATTGAGGCATAGTATTGGTTTCTCGTTTTCCAGGACCTCCACATTGTGGACATTCACAATTCACAAACTCTGGTATTTGCGTTAAAGGACTGGTTCAATCTCAACTTGGTTCAAAGTTTTCTGTTTCAGGAAGAAGTATAGGAAGATTTTCTTCTTTTTCTGCTACGATTCAACATTTCTCACAATGTACTAAAGGAATAGGTTCTCCCCAATACCGTTGTCGACTAAAGAGCCAATCTCGAAGCTTATAATTTATTTTTTTATGTCCGAATCATTTTTTTTCAGCAATTTCTGAAAACTTCTCTTTTGCATCCTGTGAAGTAAGTCAATCATATTCTCCCGAATTTATAAGAGTACTATATTCTACAAATGCCTTCTCCAAAATATCTCATCCAGATATCGAAGCTCGTATCTCTAAATTATATTTCTTCGCAAACTCAAAATCTCGAATATCGTGAGCAGGAACAGCCATAACAGCACCTGTCCCATAATTTCCAAGAACATAGTCTGCTATCCAAAGTGGAACTTGTTCGTTATTGTATGGATTTATGACATAGGAACCTGTAAATACTCCTGTTTTTTCTTTATCATCTGCAGTTCTATCTTGATCAGATTGATTATTTGCTGTTTTCATATATGCACTACACTCGTCATGATAAGATGATTCTATAAAATCATGTACATCTGGATGATCTGGAGCAATAACAGCATAGGTCATACCAAAAACAGTGTCGACACGAGTCGTATATACACGGATAGAAGGCAAATTTTCTCCAGACTCTCCTCATCTCAATTCTTCTCCTAAAGGAGAAGATGAAGCTTTATTTTGTGCAAAATTTGTAGCTCGTTCCTTCTCCTTTAGGAGAAGGTTAGGATGAGGATTCGCAAGTTTCATTTCAAACTCACATCCTTCAGATTTTCCTATCCAGTTTCTCTGCATATCTTTTATTCCTTCTGGCCAATCAAGATCGTCAACATCTTTGAGAAGTCTTTCTGCGTATTGAGTAATTCAGAGTACCCATTGTCTGATTTTCTTTTTTTCTACTTGTTCTCCACATCTTTCACAGCTAAAATCTCCAAGTACTTCCTCATTTGCCAGTCCAGTTTTACAGCTCGGACAATAGTTAATAGGCAGATCTTGCTCATAGGCAAGTCCTGCTTCAAAGAGTTTCAAAAATATCCACTGGGTCCATTTAAAATATTCTGGATCTGTTGTATCTATTTCTCGACTCCAGTCATATGAAAATCCAAGTGATTTTATTTGTCTTTTAAAGGTCGCAATATTTTCATCAGTTGTAATTCGTGGATGAGTCCCTGTTTTGATGGCATAGTTTTCTGCTGGAAGACCAAAAGCATCCCATCACATTGGGTGTAATACATTGTGTCATTTTGCATGTTTATACCGAGCTACTATATCGTTTGCTGTATATCATTCTGGATGACCTACATGAAGCCCTGCTCCACTTGGATATGGAAACATATCGAGAACATAATATTTAGGTTTGAGTGAACTATTACTCGTTTTGAAAGTGTTATTTTCTTGCCAATACGATTGCCATTTTTTTTCTATTTCCTGATGATTATACATTTTTTAAACTTACAAAAAACTAAAGTTATTCGCTAGTGTAAGGAGTTTATATACTTTGTAAAGCCAAAAACATTTGAAAAACAAGCTCTAAATTCTATAATAAGAATGAGTTATCTTTAAAAAATATTTTTATGAATTTTAATACAATACTTATCCTCGTTTGAATACTCATATCATGTGTACTCATTATAGAAAATATGATTGTTCCTCTCAGAGCATATGTGCTTATATGGGATGCATATAATTGGCTTTTAGCAGTAACAAGTATAGCTACTGGTGTACTTATTTGATATTGACTCAAAGGAAAAATGACTGAATGACAGAGTACTGATGATGATTCTTTTCAGTTTTAGTAACAAGGGCATTAAAAAAACTCTCCAATTTTTGGAGAGTTTTTTTAATGATTGATATATTAACTTGTTCCAAGAATAGAACCAACAATCCATTTTACTATAGAAGAAGCAAGGAATATTACTACAAGACCGATAGCAGCTTGAATAAGAATAGTTTTCCCTTTTTTTACTTTTTCTTCATCTCCTCCAGCAGTTAGGATATTAAATCCTCCCCATAGAGCATATACTACAGCTATAAGATAGAGAAATGAAATAGCATTTGTTATAAGTGTTTGTACAGCACTATCAGCAGCACTATCGTCTCCTTTTAAACCTGATTGAACTTTTGTTTCACCAAGATTAATAGCAGCACTTGCAATACCAGCGTGAAGTGCAATCATTCCAGCAACACCTGATTTTATTACGTTTTTCATAATGAGTATATTTATAAATAATAAAATTATACAAGTGGTATTATACGATGGACCTAGAAAAAACGCAAATTTTTTTCATTTTTTTACTTTTCTTCTGAAAAACATATATTTCCATATATAGCTTTATTCTAAAATACACATAAAAGATATGAACCGAAACACATTACTCAAAGAGCTTAAAAAACACGGGGAATCACATGATATCCCTAATATCAGCGAAAAAAATGCATTATACTTACGAAAACTTTTACGAGAAAACAATATAAAACACCTACTTGAAATAGGGAGTGCTAATGGTTACTCAACCATACATTTTGCAGATGAGCTTGAAAAAACCTGATGAAAAATAACAAGTATAGAATTTTCTCAAGTTGCTTATGAAGAAGCGCAAGATAATTTTAAAGAGGCAAAAGTATCAGATAGTATACGTCATTATTTTTGAGATGCGAGAGAGATAGTTCCTTTGCTTGATGAAACGTATGATTTTGTATTTATTGATGGACTCAAAAAAGCAAGTCTCTGCTTTTTAAAACTTGTCTGGGATAAAACTCAGCCTTGATGAATGATTGTAATAGATGATGTGATAAAATTTCGATATAAAATGGAAAATTTATATACATATATAGACCAAGAAAAACTCAGTTATGAAATCATAAAGATAGATGAAGATGATGGAATTATGATAATAAAAAAATAAAACTCTCACTTGAATTCTCTCCCTTAAAAAGGGAAAGAAGCGACAGTTTAAAAATTGTAGCCCCTTGCTCTTTTCAAGAGTAAGGATTCAGGTAAGAGTTATTTTTTATTTTGCGTCTTCAAAGAAAGTATCAATCAGTTTCTTAAAAGCCATTCTTCTTTTAAGTTCTTCATAGTATTTACTTCCTGGAACATAGAGTTCTTCAAGTCTTTTTAATACATCAACCGACTCATAACGACTCATGACTTTTTCTACCTCTTTTTTCATATCACTATCAGATACTTCTACTTTTTCTTTCTTCATTAACTCATTAAGAATAAGTTCTCCTTGAAGTCTTTTAAGTGCTGTAGCTTGTACATGTTGCTGCTTATATTCTTCTTCACTTAGGTTGAGAGAAGCTAGGTAGTCTGCTACTTTTACTCCATCCTTTGAAATATTTTCTTTGATTTCATTAAATACTTGCTCTGTTTGTTGAGCGAGCATTTTATCTCCTATATCAAGAGTTGTATGCTTTAAAAGTTCATCTATAAGTTTCATTTCCCTTTCCATAGCATCATTTGCCTCTTTTGTTTCAAGCAGTTCTGATTTAATAAGTTTTTTAAATCCAGCTAAATCAAGTTTTTGTCCTCTTAGTTTTTCTATAAATTCTGGAGTAAACTCTGGTTTATGAGCATGTTCTATTTTTTTGGCTGTTACTTTAAACTTTGTTTTCTTTCCTGCAAAGTCAGCATTATGATACTCTTTTGGAAATGTAACATCGAGCTCTCTTTCTTCTCAGACTTTCATCCCTACCATGTCTTCTTCAAAACCAGGAACAAGCATATTTGATCCAAGTACAAGAGGATAATCTCTCATAGAAGTAGCTTCGAGAAGT
>UPTN01000643.1_pt1 | contig 17381 bp, 9 predicted proteins | sample 2160111 | NCBI WGS metagenome assembly UPTN01 (sample SAMN06265058, study PRJEB28932) | marine metagenome | isolation source: Columbia River Estuary | place: USA:Columbia River Estuary, USA | collected 2014-05-05
ATTTAAATTACAGGAACTTCTATGGTTAAGAACACATCCTGCCCATTTGTATCTTCCCCCTGATAAAATTTAAAAATATAAGGTTCATACTGCAGCGCTTGTACGGGAATTGAAAAGGTAATTTCTCTTATGTTTTGGGTACAAGGAACATCATCATCAACGTGAACAATAGGGTAAATAAGCCTTGCGGTGCCTTCATAGAAGTAATCGTATTGATTGTAATAATAATAGCAGCTGCTTGGCAATTCAATGGTGACATTGATGCGATAGGTACGTCCAAAAATAAATGCATCGGGAAGATCTGCACTTATAACAGCGGAATATTCCAAGTGGTAGTCGTGGTAATTGTTGTCGTCGTCATTGTTACATCCAAAAATTAAAAAAGAGATCAGAAAAAGTGTGATAAAATGTTTCATAATAATTGATTTTAAAGTTTAAACCTTGTTTAACAAAGGGGCATTTGCAGGGTTACCTAAATTTATATCTTTTTTGTAAAAAAATGAAAGAAAATCAATTATTTAACATATGGTATTCGCCTGGTTTGACCGATGCACAGGCGATTGTATTTTATGGAACAATATGAAGCCAATAAGGAGCCCCTTTTCACCCCGGACTCAGGTGTTTGGTTCATTGTTTTTATTGGGGTCATTTGATATGCTACTTCCAGCATCTTTTGCCCGCTTCTAAAATCAATGCTTTTTTCATCATTGTATTCTTTTTCCTGTTGTTAAGTTCCTAAAAAAAAGACTGTCTTAAAAGACAGTCTTTTTAAAATAAACTCAAACAATTGCATTGGATATATGCACGAACAATGGATATGTGTTTTAATCAATTTTAGGGTTTGCTTGTATTTCCGATAATGGAACCGGAAGGTATGCATGTTGCGCCGCACTAAATCCACTTCTGCCAGCAGCCTGCATCGCCTGGTCTAACATCCCCCATCTTCTTAAGTCAAAAAACCGAGTCGATTCCAGCGTTAATTCCATAGTTCTTTCGTGAATTATTTGTGTTTTCACGGCTTCCTTGGTGCTTACGGTCATATTTGGCATTAAACCATGCGTGTTTCTTACCTGATTTATTAAATCTATTGCCTTTGGTGTATTTCCGGTTTCATTTAAGGCTTCAGCATACATTAATAGCACATCGGCATAACGCATTAATACTACGTTTACACCAACATAACCATTGTTCCAGACATAATTTGGCAGCCATTTTCTAAAGTACACATGGTTGTCGTGCGTATCTCCATAGGTATCATTCATTAATTCATCCCAGGTATGTCCTTGCATTTGGTTGGTATTGGTATCGTTATAAAAAGCGTCTCTAAAATAAAGCGAACCGTACAATCTATTGTCATACAAACCATTGGTTGCAATCATTCCTTCTTTTTTCATTTCAGTTACGGCAGCCATTGAAGCTTCAATACCTCCCCATCCGCCAACGGACCAATCTCCTACAAAGAAATGGAGTGCGGTAGCATTCCACGAAGTTGCATCTCCACTTTTGAATTGTAATTCAAAAACAGATTCAGCATTGTTTTCATTTTCACCATTAAAAAGACTTAAAAAATCAGATTCTAAATTGTAATTTCCAATACCGTCGTCTACAATTTGTTTAAAAGCATCCACTGCATTTTCAAGATCGCTACTTTCTAAAGATGAAGCATCTCCTGCTTTGTATAGATAAGCCTTTCCCAAATAAGCCAATGCAGCCCCTTTATTTGCTCTGCCCAAATTATCGGCACTATTGGTTGGTGGCAGCATTTCGGCAGCAGTTTTAAAATCATTTATTATTGAAATCCAAGATTCAGGCCTGGTGCTTAATGCTTTATCGAGTGTTTCCTGAGAAATGATATCTGTTCTTAAAATAATTTGCTCAAAAAGTGTTAACAGTTTAAAATGGTAATAGGCTCTTAAAAAAGTGGCTTCACCAATAATTTGTTTTTTTTCGGCATCAGAAATTTGCTCAGCAGACATTTCACCTACTTTGGTAATTACCTGATTGGCAAAATTTAATCCTTTATAATTTGTGGTCCACAAAACATCTACAAAAGTATGTCCGTTGGTATAGGTAAAATTAAATATCGACATCCAATGTCCGTAGTTTGTTGCATCGGGACCAGGTAAGGCATAATCGGATCTAAAGTATTCAACCACGGGTCTACCTTCTTGCCATCCGTCCCAAAAATTACTTCTTGATTCTAATTCGGCATAGGCTGCTGTTAATCCAGATTTTGCATCTTCAGCATTTCTCCAGAAACTTTCGGACGTTAATTGGTCGGGTGATGATTGCTCTAAAAATTCATCATCATTGCAAGATATCAATGCCAGCATACTAAATGCCACCATATATATTTTATTTATATATTTCATTTCTTAAATTTTTAAAGTTAAAATTGAAGTTGTATTCCCAGAATGACTGATTTGTATTTTGGATATAAATCTCTATCGATCCCTCTTGATAAAATACTTCCGCCAACTTCAGGGTCTAAACCGTTGTAATTTGTAAAAGTAAATAGGTTTTGACCTGTTAAATACACTCTACATTTTGACATTTGAACACTTTCAAGTGCTTTGGTATTTATACTGTATCCCAACTGTATGGTTTTAATTCGGAAGTAGCCACCATCTTCTAAGAATCTGGTTGAAGCTCTCGTATTTTGATTTGGGTCGCCAAGCACTGCTCTAGGAATATTGGTATTTGTATTGGAAGGTGTCCAGGCATTTAATGTTTCTGTTCTAAAATTTCTACCGCTGTCCATTCCTAACATTTCAAAATCATTTCCATTGTAAATTTTATTTCCTCCTACACCTTGAAAAAATAAATTAAAATCGAATCCTTTATAATCTGAATTAAAACTTAAGCTATATTCATACTTTGGTATTGCAGTTCCCTGATATGTAGCATCGTCACTATCAATAACACCATCGTTGTTTTGATCCACAAATCGGATGTCTCCAGGAGCAGCTTCCGGTTGAATTAATTCACCGTTTAAACTATGTGCATCAATTTCAGCCTGACTTTGAAAAATGCCGTTTGCAGTTGGTAAAAAGAAGGCTCCCGGTTCATGTCCAACTTTCGTCTGATTCACAAAATGATCTGATCCATATTTCAATCCAATCCCATATAGCACCTGGTCTTCACTGCTCAATTTAGTCACTTCACTATTGATGGTTGTAAAAGTTGCAAAAGCGCTGTAATGAAACTCCTTATCGTTGTTTTTATAACCAAGTTCAAATTCAAATCCTTTGTTTTCAAAGGCCCCTACATTTACAACCGGACTGTTGATTCCAGCAGAAGGAGAAACGACCTTGGTGATCAATAAGTCTTCAGTACTGCTTTTATAATAATTCAGTGCTCCTGATAATTTTTTATCTAAGAAGGCAAAATCCAAACCATAGTTTGAAGAAGTATTTGTTTCCCATTGTAAATCATCATTCTGTAAATCTCTTGCAATACTTCCCAATGAAGATGTTTGAGGGTTTCCAAATACATAACCACCATCATCCTGACTTTTACCTTGACTGATCAGGGCAACATAATCGTAGTAGCCCAAAGCACTGTCATTTCCTGCCTGTCCCCAACTCATTCTTAATTTTAAGAAGTCAAAAATCTTTTGGTCTTTCATGAAATTTTCATCGGTAATTTTCCATCCCAAGGCAAAGGAAGGAAATACGCCATACCTGTTGTTTTTACCAAATTTTGAGCTACCATCTCTACGAACACTTGCCTGAAACAAGTATTTATCATCATAGGAGTAGTTTATTCTTCCGAAGTAAGACACCAAACTATATTCAGCATTTGTTCCACTGGCTGCATAAGTTCCATCGGCAAATGCATTTAAGGTGTTAAAACTATTATCTAAAATAATTGCTGGAACTTTATTTCCATCATCATCCAATTTATATCCTTCTCCCTGGGCATATGTTTCTTTGTAAGGCTCAGCGATTCTTTGATACCCCGCTAAAACATCCAATGAATTTTTACCTAAATCAAATTTATAATTTGCAGTATATTCCTGATTTAACCTTCTAAATTCATTGTGGTATTCAGATACAAAAGCATATTGATCTGTTTCTTCTGTAACATCTCTAACCTGAAAGGGTGTGTGAAAGCTATAGGTATAATTCACCAAATTTGACAGGGAAAAATTTGCATTCACATTTAATCCTTCAATTATTTCATAGGCAAAAGTTATATTTCCTAAAAAATATTTTAATTTGGTATTTCCTACACGGTAGTGATCATCCCCAACAGGATTGCGGTGATCAGGTATATCGCCTTCTCTATATCCAAATCCATATTCTTTAGTGTCATCATACACTGGAATTAAGGGTGAAATATGATATGTTTCTCTCAATGAAAATTTATAGGCTTCCTGATCGGTTTCTGTATAATTTATATTGGTATTTATTTTTAATTTACCTTTTTTTATACCTAAATTGGTACTCATTCCTTTTTTAGTAAATTCAGATCCAATTAACATTCCAGTTTCATCCGCAAAATTTCCGGCAACACTGTAATTGATATTGTCTGTTGCGCCGCTCACCCTTATATTTAACAAAGATAACTGACCACTTCTATGGGTTTCATCAATCCAATCTGTATTTACAGCTGGAGGATTTTGCACATATTGTGGCAAAGCATTTCCAGCATTTTCAAACATTTGACCATGTACTTGTAAATAGCCACTTGCATCTAATAAATTCATTTCATTTCTAGATGAATTGCTACTAAAAGAAGATTCAATATCAATAATTGGTTTTCCTAATTTTCCTGTTTTTGTGGTCACAATAATGACCCCATTTGCAGCTCTTGTACCATAAATTGCTCCAGAAGCCGCATCTTTTAAAACTTCAATTGAGGCTATGTTGTTTGCATCCATAAAAGAAGGATCTGCCTGCACACCATCAATAATATATAAAGGCTGGTTGTTTCCAAAACTACCAATACCTCTAATCATAATATCGGATGCAGCACCTGGGCTACCGGAAGATGAAGTTACCGTAACCCCAGAAACTCTACCTTGTAAAGCACTCATTGGATCAACTGTTACCACCTGTGTTAATTCACTTGCTTTTACCTGCCCAATTGCACCAGTTACATCACTTTTTTTCTGAGTTCCGTAACCAATTACAACTACTTCGTCTAAACGATTGCTATCTTCTTGCATTACAACATTGATAACTTCTTTATCACCAACTATAATTTCTTGCGTAATAAAGCCCATAAAACTTAAAACAAGCGTTGTTTCTGTATTTGGTACAGTCATGGAAAAGTTTCCATCAAAATCAGTTTGAGCACCAATCGTTTGATTCTCTTTGGTTATGATTGAAGTTCCAGGTAAAGGGTTCCCATTTGCATCGGTTACAGTTCCTTTTATTTCAATACTTTGAGCATAAGTACTGGAAGTAAACGCAAAAGACACAAACATAAAAAGCAATAAAAGCAGTCCGTTATACGACTGATTTTGATTTTTTAATTGTTTTTTTTTCATATTAGAATAATTAATTGTTAGGTTAACACATAGCCTCAAATTTCGGCTTGCGCTTTGTGTTGTCAAATATTGTTTAATTTTAGAATAAAACCTTGAAAACAACCTTTACTTGACCTTTACATTGTTGTTAAGAATCTGTAATTGAGGGTGTTCAATAAATATTTGTACAAATGAAAAAAGAACAGGGTACTATTTAGAAATTAAAAATTACATAACTAATTTGTAGCACAAAAACGATGACTTAAGCTTTTGCTTAAGTTTGGGAGGGATGTATATATAACGGGAATTTTAACTTAGATACTTTCTAAAAAACTAACTAGATTTTCTTTTATATCTAAATTTAATTTTTTTCTCAACCGATGCCTACCAATCTCTACAGAATTTAAAGAAATGTTATTGATATTTGCTATTTCTTTAGAACTGAGCTTTAGTTTAACTTGCACTGCTAGTTGCGTATCCTTATTTGTAAGTTGTGGGTATTTTTCTTTAATTCTAAACAAAAAGTCGCTTTGTAATGTTTCAACATTTGTATGGAATCTTTGTATATCTTCATTGAAATCAAGCTTAAAGGTGTACTCTTTTATCAGCGTATTAATTTCTTTTTTTAATTGATTTATATCTGTAAAATTTAAACTTTTAAAAGATTTTATCAGATCTCCATATATTGATGTTCTTTGGGATATAAACAATGCTAAATTTGTTAGTTCTTTCATGCGAAAATCTAGCTTGTGTTCAAGGTTTTCTTGCAGAAGAGATTGTGTTTTTAATTTTTCTTTTGACAATCTTTCATTTTGCAGGTAAATAGCTTTTTTCTTTTTTATATTGTTCCAAAGAGAAGCGATGATAAGAATTCCTATAATTGCTAATAATATAGCACCAACCAGTAATGATTTCTTTTTTTGTGCTTCTAGGTTTCTTTGTTGCTCTAATAATTTAATTTCAGATTTTTTTTGTTCTGCTTCATAAAGAACTCTCATTTCAGCTAATTTTTCACTTTTATTGTTTGAAAAAATTTCTGATTTTCCTAAATCATACAATTTATATTTGGAAAGTGCTTTCTTGTAATCACCAATTGCTAAATAATAATCGGACATAATTCTGTCATTTTCAACTATCCATTCTTTATTATCCATCAATCCCTCCATGATCAATCTGGATTCATTCAATAGCGCATAACATTTGTCAAAATTTTTAAGCTCTAAATTTACAATTGAGAGCTCATTTAAAATATGAACCTTATTATGGTCATCTTTGATTTGATTTGTAATTTCTAAAGCGGCTTCTAGAAATGTCTTGGCAGATTCAAGTTCGTTTATTTTACGATAGCAAATCCCCATATTTTTCATGGTTTCGGCAATTCTATCCTTATTGTTAAATTCTTTTTTTAGCTCTAGAGACTTCTTAAAAAAAGTCAATGCTAAACTGTAGTCTCCTTTATGCTCATGCACCAATCCGATACTGTTATAACTATAGGCAATTCGTTGTTTGTCACCTATTTTTTCGTGTAGTTTTAAAGTTTCTGTATGGTATTCAAGCGCTTTATCAAAATACCCAATATCGAAATACAACCATCCAAGTGTACGCAGGGTAAAGGCTAAATCATAATCATTTTCAATGTTTTTTCTTATTTCTAATGATTGCAGTCCATATTGCAAAGCTTCATTATAAAAATCATTGAATAAATAGCCTTGACAGAGATTGATAAGTGCTAATCCCTCTTGTCTTTTATCATTGAATTTTTGCGACAAGAGCAGGGCTTCATTTGCGTATTCTATTGTTTTATTGGGGTTGATTGACCAATAAATTTCAGCAACTCTGTTTAATAAAGGAATTTTATCTTTACCTGTTGAATAAGGTAAAATGTTTAACAAACTATCCATTTCTATTCGAGAATCACTTGGGTTCTCATCCCAAATGTTCGTTTGAGCATGGGCATTGCCACCTATACATATTGATATAATAAAGAAATATTTAATCAATTTTTTCATTCGTTAAAAATTATAAATAATTTACATAATACCACAAGCATTTTCATTAAATATAGTAATTTGCAAATATAGCTATTATTAACAGATGTATTTTTCTAAAGCATAAAATGAAAGGTCAAGTAAAGGTCAATTTTTAAATATTAATAAAAAATAATCGCAAATTTGTCGGGATTTGATTTGAGCTATCAATCAATATTAAAACAAATGGCGCTCCTAAAATTGAAAAAAATGAACTTAAACAAATTCGTTACATACATCGTTATTTTAGTATTGGTATTGGGTTTTGGTTGTAATAAAACTAAAGAGTCGGTTAAAAATACCAAGAAATTTATTTTTCTTAACCAAAGTAACCATATACTTGATTTTAAAATTACCCCAAAATCAGCCTTTGACAAAAGCGGATTGGTGTTTTCGGATCAGGGCGCCTGGTTTGGTTATAGTTTTCCAGATACCATTTCAAGTTATGGCGGTTTTTCAGGGCCTTTTTTAATGACCCAGCAAAACGGCGTTTGGAGCAGTGCGAATTTTGCCCAACTTATTTTAAACAATGTTGTCTGGAATTCTATTGAAACCAAAAGCTACAACAGTCATTTAGAGCAAACTTTTAAAAATGAAAATTTAGAACTAAGCCAACAACTTTTTTTTAGTTCGGGACATACTGCAATCATCAACTCAACGATTACAAATATTGGTGAAAAAACGCTTGCTATTTCCATGCATTGGAAAAATCGCCCAATAGCAGCCGATGGATTGAAATTAACAGCAGCAGCTAATGAAGTTACCATTCACTCGACAAAGTCAAATGCGATTGGACATCTTTTATTTCCAGCAGGGACTTCCATAAAAAGTACTGACAGCAGCTACCTTACTGAGTCTGAACATATTTCATTGAAGCCCAATCAATCCAAAGAAATTCGTATTTCACAAACTTTTATTTTTCCTGAATATTCCTGGGAAAATGAAAAAACAGCACTTGCCACAATTTCATTTGATTCTGTTTTGAAGATTCGAAAAGAAGAAAAAGAATTACAAATTTCGGCATTGGTAAACAGTTTGAAACCAGCATTTAAAGACTCCATTTATGAGCTTGTTTTAGCAAAAGCCCACCTAACACTTCAAAACAACTGGCGTATTGCAGCAGGTGAATTAAAACATGAAGGATTGTTTCCCAGCTATCATTACGAATGGTTTCACGGTTTTTGGGCCTGGGATTCTTGGAAACATGCAGTAGGATTGTCGTATTACCATAGCGATTTGGCTAAAAATCAATTAAGAGCCATGTTTGATTATCAACAAGAAGATGGGTTTGTTGTTGACTGCATTTACAGAGACACTACTATTGAAGCGCATAATTATCGCGACACAAAACCTCCTTTAGCAGTTTGGGCTGTTGTAAAAATCTTTGAAAAAGATAAGGATACCGCATTTGTTAAAGAAATGTATCCGAAATTGAAGAAATACCATGAGTGGTGGTATCATAAACGTGACCATGATGAAGATGGCTTGTGTGAATATGGCTCAACGGACGGTAGCTTGATTGCTGCAAAATGGGAGAGTGGGATGGACAATGCGATTCGTTTTGACAACTCAAAAATTTTAAAAAATGAAGAAGGCGCCTATTCTTTAGATCAGGAAAGTGTAGATTTAAATGCGTATCTCTATGCAGAAAAATTATATTTATCCGCGTTGGCTGAAGTATTGAAATTGAGTGAAGCTGCTGAAATGTATAAAAAAGAAGCTGCTTTTTTAAAAACCAGCATTCAGAACCAATTTTACGACCCTGTTGATGGTTGGTTTTATGACACAAATTTAGAAGGAACTACTTTTATAAAAGGAGAAGGAAGCGAAGGCTGGACGGCGTTATGGGCAAATGCAGCTAGCCAAGCACAAGCAGCAACTGTAAAAGACCGCATGATGGATCCTAAAAAATTCTTTACCAAGGTTCCTTTTCAAACGATGGGTGCGGATCATCCAAAATTCGATCCATTGAATGGATATTGGAGAGGCCCAAACTGGTTAGATCAGGCTTATTTTGGTGTAAAAGGATTGCGTAACTATGGATTTAATGCGGAGGCTGATAAGGCCACTGTTCAAATATTAAAAGGTGCGGAAGGCGTTTTAGGAAAAGGAAAATCAATCAGAGAAAATTATCATCCTATTTCGGGTGAAGGAAGAGAGGCACAAAATTTTAGCTGGAGCGCTGCACATCTTATCATGCTATTAACGGAAGAATAAATGAATTATAACGAGCTAAAAATATCGGTTCAACAAGCTGAACAAATAGTTGAAGATCTGTACCAAATTAAAGGGAAAGCTTTAAAGCTTCCAGGTGAGGTCGATTTTAATTTCAGCATTAAAGTTGAAAATTCAGCGGGTTTTATCTTAAAAATTTCTCGCCCAGAGGTCGATGAAAACTATTTAGACTTTCTGCAAAAACTACTACAATTTATTGCCATAAACAGTGAAAATTTCAGTGGTCCAAAAGTTGTAAAAGATACCCAAGGAAACACTATTTCTGAAATTACAGATGATTTTGGGAACATCCGTAAAGTGCGTTTGTTAACCTGGGTTTCGGGTAGGGTTTGGGATGAAGTAAATCCGCAATTAAACAATCTCAGGTTTGGTTTGGGCGCACAATGTGGACTTTTAACAAATGCTTTACAAGGGTTTGAACACCCCGCATCACGACGTGAATTTGTTTGGGATGTTGCTCAATCACTTTGGACAAAAGAACACAGGCACTTGTTTAATGAAGCCGAAAAAGACCTTATTGTTTATTTTCAGAACCGATTTGAAGAAAATTTTGATTCTTTTAGCAAACTAAGAAAAGGCGTTGTACACAATGATGCCAATGAAAATAACATCATTGTTTCAGAAGATTTGCTGCAACCAGAAGTTGTAACAATTATAGATTACGGAGATGCCATTTACACCCAGGTCGTTAACGATTTGGCGATTGCATGTGCCTATGGAATTATGCATCATAACGATGTTTTGGAGGCTAGTTTGCCCATTGTAAAAGGGTATCATTCCTCATTTCCTTTGCAAGAAGTAGAATTGGTTCATTTGTACGATGCCATTGCCATGCGTTTGGTAATTTCGGTCACCAAATCGGCCATCAATAAAATTAAAGAACCCGATAATGGCTATTTGGTTACCAGTGAAAAACCCGCCTGGGAAGTTCTTAAAAAATGGCATAGCATCCCTGCTGATTTTGCGCTTTATTCTTTTAGACAGGCTTGTGGATTTACGGCACATCCAAATGAAATGGCATTTAAAGAATGGATGAATGATCAAAAGTTAAGTTTGGCAGCCTTGTTTCCAACCATTCAAAAAAATGACATTCAACCACTGGATTTAAGTGTTTCAAGTACATGGATAGGTCACGAAAACGAGTTTAATGATTTGGATTTATTTCAATATAAAATCAACAAACTGCAATCGCAACATCCAGAAAAAATAATTGCAGGCGGTTATTTGGAACCTCGTCCAATTTACACTTCATCGTCCTTTGATAAAATTGGAAATTACGGAACAGCAAGCAGAAGCATTCATCTGGGAATTGATTTTTGGCTGGCTGCTCAAACGCCTGTACATGCTTTATTTGATGGCGAAGTGGTGGTTTCATATAACAATGCCGGTCTTAAATTATACGGTGGATTGCTCGTTTTAAAACATCAAATTGAAAATTTTGCATTTTATACTTTGTATGGTCATTTGAGTATTGAGAGTGTTTCCAATAAAAGTGTTGGCGACACCATAAAAAAAGGGACTTGTATAGGTTATTTAGGAAATAAAAAAGAAAATGGCAATTGGGTACCACATTTACATTTTCAAATAATGCTATCGCTTTTAAATTTTAAAAACGATTTTCCAGGGGTTGCTGATTTTAATGAGATTGCTGTTTGGAAAAGTATTTGTCCTGATCCTCATTTGTTGTTTAAAGTAAACGGACTTCAAGCAACATCGGTCATTTCTAACAGAGACCTTATCAATTACAGAAAACAACATTTGGGTAAAAGTTTAAGTCTGCAGTACAAAGAGCCTATTAAAATGGTTCGTGGTTCTGGTGCATATTTGACAGATCAATCAGGTAAAAAATATTTAGACACGGTGAATAATGTTGCTCATGTTGGCCATGAACATTATTCGGTGGTTAAAGCGGGGCAAGCACAAATGGCTTTGCTGAATACCAATTCGCGCTATTTACATGAAAATATCAATGAACTGGCAAAAGAATTGTTGGAAACCTTACCTCCAGAATTGAGCGTGCTGCATTTTGTGAATTCAGGAAGTGAAGCCAATGAATTGGCTATTAGGATGGTAAAGGCTGTAACTGGCGCAGTTGATATTGTAGCCTCGGAAGCTGGTTACCATGGAAACACCAATATGTGTATTGATATTAGTTCGTACAAATTTGATGGAAAAGGAGGGAAGGGGGCTCCAGAACACACGCATATTTTTCCATTACCCGATGCTTTTAGGGGGAAATACAGGGGTGAACATACCGGGGAAAAATATGCTGAAGAAGTCAAAAAACAAATCGATAAAATAAAAGCCAAAGGCAGAAATGTTGGAGGGTTTATTGTTGAACCAATCATAAGCTGTGGCGGACAAGTAGAATTGCCCGATGGATTTTTAGCTAAATCTTACGAATATATAAGGGCTGCCGGCGGCATTTGTATTTCGGATGAGGTGCAAACAGGTTGTGGAAGAATGGGAAAAACCTTTTGGGGATTTCAGTTGCACAATGTAATTCCAGATATCGTTACCATTGGGAAGCCATTGGGAAACGGGCATCCATTGGCTGCAGTAGTTTGTACCCAAGAAGTTGCGGATAAATTTGCAAATGGCATGGAGTATTTCAACACTTTTGGCGGCAACCCAGTTTCCTGTGCTATTGGTGCTGAAGTACTAAAAACAGTAAAAAGAGAAAAACTGCAAGAAAACGCGCTGGTAATCGGCTCATTTTTAAAAACTGAATTGAAAAAACTCGCCATAGCGTTTCCTATTATTGGGGATGTTCGTGGGCAAGGCTTGTTTTTAGGAATTGAATTGGTAAATGCCAAGATGGAACCACTGGCTGCACAAACCGATTATTTAGCAAACAGAATGAAAGACCATGGTATTTTAATGAGCACGGATGGTCCAGACCACAATGTGCTAAAAATAAAACCTCCGATTGTTTTCAATAAAGCAAATGCCGAGGCATTGATTTTTTACTTAAAAAAAATATTTGCAGAAGATTTCATGAAGTCTTATTAACCCGAACATTAAAAAACAATGAAAATAAAATTAGTAGCATTCGCAGTTGCTTTTATTGCCATAAGCTGTAAACAAGCGCAACTCACATCAGTTCCTGAGCAAAAAAACCATTTCAATCATCAAATATTTGAAGAAAATAAGTTACCGCCCAGGGCTACTTTTTTTGGAGCTGAAGCAGCTGAAATTATTGATAAAGAACATTCAAATCGGTTTATTAGTTTAAATGGCGACTGGAAATTTCATTTTGTAAAAGACCCCAGACAGCGACTCACTACATTTCAAAACATCCATTTTGATGATCGTGACTGGGCAAGCATTCCAGTTCCGGCAAACTGGGAAGTAGAAGGTTACGATTACCCCATTTATTTAGATGAGCGCTATCCTTTTGATAGCAAATGGCCTGATGCACCTACTGAATACAATCCGGTTGGTACCTATAGAAAAGAAATTGTTCTTACAAAAGAATTTTTAGCTGAGGACATCATCCTGCATTTTGCAGGCGTAAAATCGGCTATGTATGTATATGTAAATGGTGTTTATGCCGGTTATTCACAAGGCAGTAAAACACCTGCGGAATTTGATATTTCAACATATCTTAAAGCAGGAAAAAACTTAATTGCCTTACAGCTATTTCGCTGGAGTGATGCCAGTTATTTGGAAAGTCAGGATATGTTACGCATGAGTGGTATTGAACGAGAGGTGTATTTGTATTCACAGCCAAAAGTTTCTGTTTCAGATTGTTACATCTATTCAAATTTGGATGCATCGTACACCAATGGGATTTTTAAAGGAAGCGTTAGCCTTCGCAACAATTCAAATGAGAAAGTTTCAAGAACCCTTGTTTTGGCATTGATGGATGGTGAAAAATCAATTGTTAAAGAAATTAAAAACTTAGAAATTCCCAAGCAGGCTTCCATAGATTTTGTTTCAGAGAAAATAATTGAAAACATACAGCAATGGTCGGCTGAAATTCCAAATTTATACACCTTAAAAATTTCTTTGGAAGACGCAAACAATCCTAAAAACAACCTATATATTACAAGATATATAGGGTTTAAAAGTGTTGAAATTAAGAACAGTCAGGTTCTTATAAATGGAAAAGCTATTTATTTCAGAGGTGTTGACCGTCACGAAACGGACCCATTTACCGGACACGTGGTTTCCCGAGAATCCATGGAAAAAGACATTCAATTGATGAAGCAAAACAACATAAACGCAGTTAGAAGTTCACATTATCCAAATGATCCTTATTGGTTGGATTTGTGTGATCAATACGGCTTGTATGTAATAGATGAAGCCAATATTGAAAGTCATCCACTGGCTATTGATGAAAACACACAAATTGGCAATGAGATGAGCTGGTTGCCCGCACATATGATGCGTACGCAACGCATGTATTATCGCGACAGAAATCATGTTTCAATTTATTCGTGGTCTTTGGGAAATGAGGCTGGGAAAGGGGACGTATTTAGAAGCACTTATCAATGGTTAAAAGGAAAAGACAGCAACAGAATTGTGCAATATGAACCTGCAGGTAAAGATGATTATACAGATTTGTATTGCCCCATGTATCCAAGACCAGAAGATTTAATTGCACATGGGCAATCAAATTCTGACAAACCTTCTATTATGATTGAATATGCACATGCCATGGGGAATTCAGTTGGAAATTTGCAGGATTACTGGGATATTATTGAATTGTATCCAAATCTTCAAGGGGGTTTTATTTGGGACTGGGTGGATCAAAGTCTGGAATACAAAGATAAAGATGGAAAACCGTATCTGGCATACGGACACGATTTTCATCCCGATTTACCAACCGATGGAAATTTCTTAAACAATGGTTTGGTTGATCCTTATCGCAATCCGCATCCGCATTTATCAGAAGTTAAAAAAGTATATGAACCGGTTCAATTTTATTATTTAGGAAATGGAATTGTTAACATTGTAAATAAAAATTTCTTTGCAGATTTTGCTGATAAGGAATTGCAATTTCGCATCCTCACCAATGGGGTAGCAACTTTTAAGAAAACAGCTGTTAAAATTGAAATTAAACCTCAGGAGACAAAAACGCTAAAATTTGAAGAAATTCAGCAAGATTTTAAAACGTCTGATGAAATTATACTTGAGGTAAGTTTGGTTCAAAAAACGGAAACACCCGTTATTCCAAGTGGTCATGAAATTGCCTGGGATCAGTTTGTTGTTCAAAAAGGAATTCGCACAAATAAACCATCAACGGTGCAACAAAATTTAGAAATGGTTGCTTCAGAAGGGGTTATTGAATTTAAAAACGAAAAAGTTGATTTAAAAATCGATTCAAAATCTGGTGAAATCATTTCCTGGGTTTTCAATGGTAAAACAATTACCAACCAGCCTATTCGTCCAAATTTTTGGAGACCTCCGACCGATAATGATCTGGGTAATGGCATGGATACATGGGCGAAAGTATGGCAACAGGCAACTTACAATTATACGTCAAAATTGATTGAAGCCCCTAAAAATACCGCTACAGGAATTTCTTATAAAGTTGCCTATATCCTGCCAAATAAGGAAGCAAATGTGACTGTTCATTATACGCTTGAAGCCAATGGAATTTTAAATGTTCAATATCATTTTGTTCCAACTAAAAAAGACCTTCCTTCTATTCCCAGATTGGGCATGTATGTAACTTTGCCAAAAGATTTTACAAGTATTTCTTGGTATGGAAACGGACCTGAAGAAAGTTATTGGGATCGGAAAACAGGAATGAAAACTGGAATTTATTCGGGAAAAATTGAAGATCAGTTTCACAGGTATCCTCGTCCACAAGAAACAGGAAACAAAACAGCGGTTAGGTGGATGCAATTGGCTTCAGAAAATATGACTTTAAAAGTTTCATCAGCAGTGCAATTGTTATATGCCAGTGTCTGGCCTTTTGATATGAAGGAAATTGATTTTACCAGTGATGAAGGCATTGCCTCGGCATCAGGATTGGTTCCGGTTACTAAAAATCATGGTGCTGATATTGAAATTGGGGCAACCATTCAATGGAACATCGATAGTTTACAAATGGGTGTTGGAGGAGATACCTCATGGGGAAGATTACCGCACCCAGCCTATATGATTTCAGCGAATAAAAATTACAGCTACTCCTTTACAATTCAACCCGCTATAAAAGAATAGTTAAAAGCAGGATAAACAATTGCTTTCAGCATTGCAAAGCACTCAGGTAAAAACAGCAAAAGAAGATACTTATATATGATACCCGTATTACTTTTAATGACAATAGGTTTTATTTTGGGATATGTTCTCCGGAATAAAAGCAAATTCATCCTATTTTCAAACAAGGCTACAACACTTATTATTTACCTGTTGTTGTTCCTTTTAGGCATTGGTGTTGGTTTAAATAAAACAATTGTTTCTAATATGGCCAAGATTGGCTTACAGGCCATTTTAATAACTTTTGGTGCTGTATTGGGAAGTCTCATTCTTGCGTACATCACTTATACCTTATTCTTTATCCAAAAAAATGAAAAATAGCATCATCATCCTTTTTATGTTTGTAGTGGGGGTCGTTTTAGGGATCTACAAATTCTTGCCAGATTTTTTGATAGCGCATGATTTTTCCAAGTACTCATTGTATGCCTTGATGTTTTTTGTGGGTATTGGTATTGGAGCCGATGGTAGTGCACTAAGCATCATTCGTAAAACAAAAATTAAAATTATACTGGTGCCCCTTTGTGTCATTTTAGGTTCCTTGATTGGCGCGGCAGTTGCATCCTTTTTTATTTCTGAAATTGGGATAACAGAAGCTATGGCCGTAGCTGCAGGATTTGGATACTACAGCTTGTCTTCCATATTTATAACAGAAATTAGTGGAGAAACTTTAGGTGTTATTGCCTTGTTGTCTAATATCTCAAGAGAAATTATTACGCTATTGGCAACGCCCTTGTTTGTAAAATATTTTGGTAAACTAGGCGGTATTGCTTCTGGAGGGGCTACCGCAATGGACACTTGTTTGCCTATTATTTCAGAAAGCACAGGGAAAGAATGGGCTATCATAGCGGTTTTTAGCGGGGTTGTATTGACTATACTTGTACCATTTTTAGTTCCTTTTATATTGGCATTTGTTTGAGTTGCAATGTGTGGCCCTTCAAATTGAGGGTGGTGATTTTGTCATTTCAGTTAAAGGTTAAAAAATTATTTTCTATTTCTAAGCGGCCTCCTTTTAGGGCTGGCCTGCACTGTTCATGTTTGGCCATCCATAATTTTGACTTATTAAGCGGTTAAATTGGCGGGTATTTCCGTACTTACTTATGGTTTTTCCATAAAAGGCATTGATTTTGTAATATGAAAACCAAGGTCTGATAATTATCATCCTATTTTTAAAAGAAAGCACTTAATTTCATTCATTGCAAAATTGCATAAAAAAAGATTGTTAAAATTCAACAGCTATTTTGAAGGCTATTGCACTAAACTATTGACGGTTTTAGGTGTTTTTTTATGGGTAAAAGTAAGTACGCGATTTGTATTTTGCATGCTTGGACCATACATAAAAAAGAAAAAAAGTTATTTTATCCGAATACTGATACTTGAAAATAGCAGTATTTGTTGAGATATAACAAGTTGGGTGTCATTTACGGATAAATCTT
>UPTN01000644.1_pt1 | contig 17374 bp, 13 predicted proteins | sample 2160111 | NCBI WGS metagenome assembly UPTN01 (sample SAMN06265058, study PRJEB28932) | marine metagenome | isolation source: Columbia River Estuary | place: USA:Columbia River Estuary, USA | collected 2014-05-05
AAAAAAGTGGTTACAGGTTTAACTAATATGTTTATCGCTGATGTACCTACTCCAATTGGGTTACCATTTGCTTATTTTCCATTAACACAAAAACGCACGTCTGGGGTTATTTTTCCATCTTTCGGAGAAGATAGTAATAGAGGTTATAATATTCAAAATGGTGGATATTATTTTGCAGTAAGTGATTATGCCGACTTGGCGGTTACAGGTGATTATTATACCAACGGAAGTTATGGTATGCGCGTTGAAAGCACATATGCTGTGCGATATAAATTTCGTGGTAATTTGAGTTTTCGATATGAAAACTTAATTACGAGTGAGCGTGGTTTTCCTGAATATGCAAAAAGTTCTATTTATAATCTTAGATGGTCACATAGTCAAGATGGTAAATCTAATCCGAATTCAAGATTCTCAGCATCTGTAAATTTAGGTAGTAGTACATACTATCAAGAATCTATTAATCAATTGAATCAATCAAATTTTTTAAATAACACCCTATCGTCTTCTGTTTCTTATTCAAAAACATTTCAAGGCGAACCACAAGTGAATATGAGCTTAACTGCAACGCATTCACAAAATACTCAAACCGAAACTATAAACATGACGCTTCCTACTTTTCAGGCAAGTGTGAGTAGAATTTTTCCTTTTGCTCCTAAGGTTGGTTCTAAAAAAGGATTTATCGATAATATAAATTTACAATATAACGTTCGTGGAGAAAATCAAATTCAAACCACAGATTCGTTGTTTTTTAAAAGTGAAATGTTTGATGATGCAAAAATTGGAATGCAACATAGTATTCCATTAACCACAAACTTTAAACTTTTTAAATATTTAAGTTTAAGTACAGGAGGAAACTACCAAGAAACTTGGACATTAAACACCGTTAATAAAACTTTTGACCAAGGTTTACAAGAAGAAGTTGAGACCGACTTAAAAGGTTTTGATTCATTTAGAACGTATAACTTCTCAGCGAGCTTAGGAACAACTATCTATGGTATGTTTGAGTTTGGTGATGACAAGAAAATACAAGCTATTAGGCATGTTATGAGACCATCCATTAGCTACAATCTGTCGCCTTCATTTGATAAATACTACGAAACTTATGAAGTTATTGATGCTGATGGCTTAACAACTGATGAGATTGAGTATACACGTTTCGAAAACTCCTTATTTGGCAGTCCAAACAAAGAATTATCAAGCTCAATTGGTTTATCATTAAGTAATAACATTGAGGCGAAAATTAGAGATAAAGACAGTACTGCAACGGAACCTAAAAAACTTATACTTCTAAATAATTTAAATTTTTCTACAGCCTATAATATTGCGGCTGATTCATTGGGCTGGAGTCCAATGCGTGTTTCTGGCGGGACTCAATTATTAGATAATAAAATGCGTATTAATTTTGGAGCAACCTTAGATCCATATGCCTTAGATAGTAATAATAGAAGGATTGATGTTTTTAATATTGATAATGGAGGTAGTTTGTTTAGACTAACAAGTGCTAACTTAACTTTAAATTACGCAATAAGCAGCAGTATGTTTGGCGGTAAAGATGCTAAGGATACTCCACAAGATCAAAGAGCAAGAGACGAATCATTGCGCAGTGGTGGTCGAGATGATGATTTATTTGGTAAACCTCAAGATTTTGCTGATGAGCGATTAACATCTGACAATACTCCGGAAAAAGACGACGAACCTAGTGAGTTATATAAATCCAAAGTTCCTTGGAATATTAATTTCGCTTACGCTGTGAATTATTCAAATACAGCCAGACAAAATGAAATTAGTTCACATTCATTAATGTTTTCTGGTAATGTAGATTTATCACCACGTTGGAGTGTTGGTGCATCTTCAGGTTATGATTTAAAAAGTAAAGGTATTACATATACACAATTACGTTTTGAGCGTGATTTATTAAGTTGGCGTTTAAATTTCTCTATAGTTCCGTTTAGTTCAAGAAGTTCTTGGAATTTCTTTATTGGAATCAAATCTAGCATATTAAGTGATATTAAATATGACAAACAACGACGACCAGATAGACAGCTTTAGCAAGTTGTATGAAGTCGTTATCTGTTTGCCAATCTAACAACTAATAAAATAAATTTCTCAATGAAAACAATCATTACTACATCAAAAGCTCCAGCACCAATTGGGCCTTATTCTCAGGCTGTACTTAGCGGAAACACATTGTATACTTCAGGACAAATTGCTTTTAATCCCGAAACTATGGCTTTGGTTATGGACGATATAAAAACGGAAACCAAACAGGTCATGGAAAACATGAAGGAAGTTTTACTCGCTGCTGGAATGACATTTGAACATGTGATAAAAACATCAATTTTTATTAGTGACATGAACAACTTCTCACAAATTAATGAAGTATATGGTAATTATTTTAATGAAGCCGTTGCTCCTGCTCGTGAAACAGTGCAGGTAGCTCGTTTACCAAAAGATGTAAATGTTGAAATTAGTATGATTGCTGTGAAGTAGTTTCGCTTAATGGGCTAGTATATGGTTATGCACGTTGTTGTGCTTATGTTATTTCTAATTTAATTAGAAGTTTATTTGTCAATTCTTTCTAATTCTTCATTTATATCATTTATAAGTGATTCGACCTTCGGTTTTATGTTTTTTGCCATTCTTAAAAGACCTATTCTTTGCCGATAGAGACTTATAATCCTGTTATTAATCTGAATATTATCTTTCCAATTTTCCAAATCATTTTTTGATAGTATAGAATCATAAAGGTTAAAATTATCTTGTAAAACTGGGCGTACGTGATTTTCATAATACCTAAGAACTCTGTCCCCTCTAGCTATAAGCTCAGGATACTCATTGCTATATAATGATGATATTTTTGTTCGAATAGAATCATTTGAAATGATGTCTATTCCTGCAGATTTTAGATTTTCGAAAGTAGCTACATTAAAAATAAAATTCCACTCACCTGAGATGGAGATATAAAAATATTTTGATAACGAATCATTAGGAATAGTCTCAGTGTTATTTTTAAATTCTTTTAAATTATTTGCAGCTTTTGCCCTTTTATCATAATGATTAATTCCAGGAATAAATTCAGTAATAAGATCACTCTCTAAACCTTTTTTCAACTCTAATAAGTTTACAATTTCTTTTTGCCTCTGTATTCTTAATTCATTCCAATTATTAATACTCAAAGCAAACAAAATCCCTATAACTACGAGTACAATTTCTCCAATAGCATATTTAAAATACTTTGCATTTTTATTTTTTTCCATTAAGTCGTAGCGTATTTGTCTAAAGAATTTAATCATAATTTTCACCTCATTAAATGGTTTTAAACCAAAATATAGGGCTGAAAACATGAACTAACTCATAATAAGATTTTACTTTAATTATCTTATAATATTAATACTCTTAAGAGCCTCCAAATACGCTATAACTATTTCAAACGGAATTGGTCCAAACTCAGCTGAGAGTTGATTTCGTATTTCTAATGCAGTACGTTTTCCATTAACTAGGTTTAGCGTTTCATAGGAGTATTCACCACCAGAACCTTTAATACCTGTGAAACTGTAAATTTTTGGTGTTTTTTTATTTGTATCGTAATGATCAAAAAAGTAATCATACCCAAAAACAGATAAAGGTCCTTTTATATTCATATTTCTTGAATATATTTCATTTACCTTATCATGTTCAATATTCATTGGTTTCCCTAGCCCTATTGTCGTTTTTAGATTGGATATAAAATCAGAATAATGTTTTTCTTGCTCTTTTGTCACTGAAGCAAATGTTTTGATTGAATGAAATGACCCCTCTTCATATTTCCAGAAATAATACATCGCATTTTCTTTTTCATCTTGAGGCAACAATTCACAATAACTTAATAATTGTGCTGAGCGTTTTAAAACTTGACGCTTTTTAACTGCTATTAAATTACTAACATCATTACTTCCAAAATTGGCAATAGCATAAGCAGAAGCAGCACCAAGAAAAGCAGATCTTTTTAATTTTGTAGGATCAATCATTGATGGTGTATCATAGTTGGTGTGAATATATCTATCCGGCCAATCGTGTAAATAAATAGCTGGAATTGAAAATGAGCCTTCCGCAAAAACTTGAAAATCGCTTCCCATATGAAAATTACCTAATACTGCATGCAAAGCCTCTTTGCCGCCTTCTTCTGAAACGATGGGAAAATCTACCATTACGCCACTTGCATGATCGTCGGATTGTTTGTTAAGAAATTCTCCAAACGATTCTGCAATATCATTAATAAAGTTTGGTAAACTCTGAGGACTTTTAGACACGTGAAAAATAGCTTTGGTTTCTGGTCCGCCTCCAACCATATCCATATGAATATTAGTTTTTATGCGTTTCGCCATTTCTGGTTTAAAATTTAACAAAGCCGTTGTTCCTTCAATTTCCGGTGACCATATAAATCTGATTGTGCGTTTTGGTCTTTTAATTTTGCCTTCGTCAATAAGTTTTTTAAGTGTTCGAGCGACTTCAAGAATAGCCACACATCCACTAGCATTATCATTTGCACCAGGACGAGGATGATCTAAATGTCATGTAAATGCAATTTCTTCATTCTTTAAATTAGCATCTGAACCTTCAATAATCGCAGTAAGTATATCATAATATCCAGCATGTCTACCAGCATTAATTTTTGCATGTAATCTAATTTTTTCTCCAGATTTTAGCCTGCTCTTAAATGACCTCGCTTGTTTTAAGGATAACATAAAACCAAATGTTTTTGTCTCTGAAAACGAATCTAAATGTCCCCAACGAATTAGGTTGTCATTCTCTTTAAACCATGCAGTTACTTGATTTTGAGCATAACTTAATATTCCAACTGCTCCATATTTTTCAATTGCCAATGGTACAACAGATTCAGGCTGTAGTGATGTTAGTACTAATTTACCTTTTACATCCTTGCCTATATAATCATTTTCTGAATTTCCTTTACCTATATCAATTAATTCGGCTTCTACATCACCACTATGACTATCTTGAGCCACGACTAGAGGTATGGATTCCCAATCCGCAATTTTTTCAGAATTAACCCATGTTTCATTGACTTCCCTTTGTTCCCATAACTCAGCAAATTCTACATCCCATGCTAATCGCGCTTTCTGCGTACCATACATGGTTTTGCCGTCAGTTGGAATTTTTATCATCTCTATTCCTTCTAAATTATAACCTTTCAAGGTGTTAGATATAAAATTTACAGAGGTCGTGTATCCTTCTGAACCTCTCATTCTATGTTGACGTGAAATAAACTCTAAATTCCTCTTTGCAGATTCTCCAGATAATTCTTCATTAAGTAACATGACTAACTCTTCCTGATTTAATGGGATATTTTGAGCTTTACTATGAAAAGAGAGTAAAAATGTAAATAGGAAAAAAACTGATAATATAAATTCGTGCAATGGCAGTCGCATCTTAAAAATAGTATTCATGTTACTTGCTTAGTTTTGAATTCAACAAAAAAATATAGCATTTTTCAATGCCATCTAAAGGTAATTATTTTTGTTGTAGGATACTAACTAATCTATTCAGACAAATTGTTACTGTGATAACTTACTAAACCTTCGATTGGACGGCGTTCAAAATTACCAACGGTAAATCCTATTTCATTAGCAACTTCTTTAATTTCATCTTGTGAAAAATAGGCAATAGATCCTGCAAAGTGTACAGGAACAGATTGAAGTACATCTTTATATTGCAAAATCATATTTTTTGCAAATAAGCGAATGCCATCTTTAATAACGTTTACTATATATTCTGAATCCTTGTTAAGAAACATGAATTCGGCAAATGATGCCATATAGGCATTTGGGTTTGGTTGTTTGTAAAGATTGTATTTAATGAAATCTGAATCCATATTATACTTTTCACTAAATGACAGTTTTAATTTTTGTGGCATATGGTTAAAGTAATAATCTCTTATGAGTTGTCTTCCAAAATAATTACCTGAAGCATCGTCCATCATTGAAAAACCTAGTGAATCAACTCGCTGTTCAATGGTTTCGCCATTAAAATAACTACAATTAGATCCAGTTCCTAAAATACATACGACGGCTGGATTGAGAGAGGAATCTGCAGTAGCATATACTGCTGCAGACGTATCTTCTTTTACAACAGCTTCCGCATTTGGAAAAAAATCATGCAAAACTTCTTCCAATAACTGTCTTGGTTTCGCTGTACCACAGCCCGCACCATAAAAAAAGATATGGGTTATATCGTTTTTTACTTCGCTAATTACTGGATTCTTTTTTATAGTACTATAGAGCTTTCTTTTGGTAAGAATAGCCGGATTCATTCCTTTAGTACGTTGTTTTTCTAATAATTGATTGCCTTTACTATCTATTGCTAGCCAATCGCATTTTGTAGAACCACTGTCAACTATAAAAATCATAGGAATATTTTTAGTACTTAAACTGCTAATTAAATGAATAATTAGCAGTTTATTATTTTTGTGATTATAGGTCGTTTATATACTCAATTAAATCAATCAATTTTGCTGAATAGCCATATTCGTTATCATACCAAGATATAATTTTGTAAAATTTTGAATTTAATGCCATTCCAGCTCCTGCATCGAAATTACTTGTATGTGATTCTCCAACAAAATCTTGAGAAACCACGGGCTCATCTACATATTTCAAAACCCCCTTAAGCTCTCCATTTGCTGCTTTTTTAAAGGCTTCTTTTACTGCTTCATAGCTCGTGTCTTTTTGCAATCGTACTGTTAAATCAACGACAGAAACATCTACTGTTGGTACACGAAATGCCATTCCAGTAAGTTTTCCATCAAGTTCGGGAATAACTTTTCCTACCGCCTTTGCAGCTCCAGTTGACGAAGGTATAATATTGTTTAGGGCAGAGCGACCTAATCGATAGTTCTTTTTAGAAGGGCCGTCAACTGTTAATTGCGTAGCCGTTGCTGCATGAATTGTAGTCATTAGCGCTTCTTCAATTCCAAAGTTATCGTTAAGCACCTTAGCTATTGGAGCTAAGCAGTTAGTAGTACATGAAGCATTAGAAACAATAATATCTGAATCTTTTATATTTTTATGATTTACTCCCATGACAAACATTGGAGCATCTTTTGAAGGCGCTGAAATTGCAACTTTTTTGGCTCCAGCTTCTATATGATAATTGGCCGTTTCTAAAGTTGTAAATATCCCTGTACATTCTGCAACGACATCAACATCTACTTCATTCCATTTTAAATTTCTTGGATCTCTTTCTGCAGTAACTCTTACCGTTTTTCCATCCACCACAAGATTGCCATCTTTAACTTCAATTTTTCCATCAAAATGTCCATGTACTGAATCATACTCTAATAAATAAGCTAAATGTTCAACATCCAACAAATCATTTACTGCTACTATATCTACATCTGGTCTGTTTATTGTTGCTCTAAAAACAATTCTACCAATTCTACCAAATCCATTAATTCCAATTTTTACTTTTGACATATTTTTTATAATTTAAGTGGTCATTATATCTGACACTCGTAATAATTCTTTATTTATTTTTGATTTTCCTTTTATTGCTTGTTCTAATGGAGTTAACTCCATTACATTATTCATCAGGCCCACCATCAAATTCGTTTTACCTTCTAGTAAACTTTCAACCGCCATCACACCCATTCTACTTGCTAAAACACGATCAAAACATGAAGGACTTCCTCCACGTTGCATATGACCTAAAACAGAAACACGAACATCATAATATGACATATGTTCATCAACATAATCTTTTAGTTCGAAAACATTTTTACCTATTTTATCGCCTTCAGCTACTACTACAATACTTGATGATTTTCCTGACTGCTTACTTCTGTTTAAAGATTCTAATAATCTGTCTAAACCCAAATCCTCTTCAGGAATAAGAATTTCTTCTGCTCCAGCTCCAACCCCTACGTTAAGTGCTATATGACCAGCATCTCGTCCCATAACTTCGATAAAAAATAAACGATTATGAGAACTGGCTGTGTCTCTAATTTTATCGATGGCCTCTACAACAGTATTTAATGCTGTATCAAAGCCCAGAGTATGTGTAGTTCCATAAATATCATTATCTATAGTTCCAGGAATACCTATTACTGGAAAATTGAATTCTTGATTAAATATTAAAGCTCCAGTAAATGTTCCATCTCCACCAATTGTAACTAATGCATCTACGTTTTCAGCTGTTAAACTATCGTGGGCTTTTTTACGCCCTTCTTTTGTTCTGAATTCATCAGAACGAGCGGATTTTAAAACTGTTCCGCCTTTATTTATTATGCCTTTTACGCTTCTTGCTGACAAGGGTTTGAAGTCACCTTCAATGATGCCATCATAGCCTCGATAAATACCACAACATTCAATGTTATGATATGCGCATGCACGAGCTACAGCTCTGATTGCTGCATTCATTCCGGGAGCATCCCCACCGGAAGTCATCACTCCTATTTTTTCTATTTTTTTTGACATTTTAAACCTTTAATGAAGTAAATCTAATAAACTTAAATTATAAAAAAGCTAAGTTTTGTCATAAATTAATAAAAACGAAAAACTCAAACGTTTTCGTTAATAATAATTCAAAAAAAGGATGATTAATTATTAGATTTTTGAGAGTTTGTAGTGTCTTTTTTTCTAATTAGGTTATTTTCTGAGAGCTGATTTTTGGCATCTTTTTCTTGAGATTTAGAAGTTTCTTCTATAATATCTAACCTTTTTTGAAATAATTTTTTAAAGAGTTCTTTTAAGTTATCAAATTCTACAGTATATGATAATCCTACACCTTGTGTATACCCAATTTGTTCTCCAAAATTTTGAATACTATTTTCTCTGTTGAAGAATTTTAACGATAATGTTCTGTCTTCATTAAGTAGAACTTCAATTTCAAAATCACCCGCTATAACAGTTTCGTTTACACCTCCAATTGGAACACCAACTTTTCCATTGATAAGAACGCGATCACTAATTTGTGTAGATAGTGTTACACCTACTCTCCCACTGCTTTCATAATCTGGGTTGTTTTCACCTAAATTCAAATCTATTCCAATATCAACTTTATCATCTTTAGATGATAAAATTTCATTTAACATGTTTGTAACACCATTTGTAACCAAGCCAAGGGCGTCTTGTCCATTCAAACTTAATTCTGAACTAAATGATCCTGTTGCCAATAATGATATCGCTTGAAATTCATTGGTGTCTTGATCACTTAAACGATAATCAAGCTCTGATTTTATAGTAGAATTTACATTTGGAAATTCTATATCGAAATCTAATGAAGGCAGCTCTAATTTGTCTGTTAAGTGAATTTTAACCACAACTGGTATGCTTTGATTTATTGGATTATCTAATAAAATTGAAGGATTTGCATTGATATTTTCATGAAGTGCTTCAATATTAATTTCAGCTTGTAAAGGATCACCTTCCCAAACTAAAGTTCCTCCCGGAATTACTTTAAAATCTTTTTGAATAACCCCGCCATAAATGAAGTTATAAGTTCCCTCAGTTACAATAAAATCACCATACATATTAAAACTTCCGTTGGTGTTAATCGTCGTAGAAATTCCACCAAAACCCCTACCTTTAATTGTACTTCCAGAATTTTTATCTATAACAATTTCAATTTCTGCATTTTCATTAACGTCTAATTCAAAATCTAACTCAAGACCTGAAATATCATCAGAAACAATAATTTCACCTCGTTCTCTCGCCGCTTTTTCCTCAGGGCTTAAAAAATGTATATATGAATTATCACCTATTGTTTCAGTATCGTTGAGAGGTATTTTGAATATTGTCCCTTCTTCTGTACTAACTTCTGCTTTAATAATTAATTCATCTGTTGGTCCAACAATATCAATCTTTCCAGCTACAAAGGCGGAACCATAATAAAGTGCATCTTCACTATCTTCAGTATTAAGAACCAATAATCTATCTGATAGCATATTTAAACCTAACGTCCAATTAGAAAAATTTGTATGATTTATTGACCCACTTAAATTAGCACGTGAGAAATACTCAGTATCTGCCAATTCTGCATTTCTAAAAATAAAACTTTGGCCAGATAATTTAATTTTAGTGTCATCTTCAAAGCCATAGTTAACATTCAAATAAGGAATGGCCAAACCACCATCATTAAGAATTAAATCACCAGAAATTTGAGGTCTATTCAGTTTACCTGTTACGCTTGCATTGCCCGAAACTAAACCTCTAATTTCGTTTATGACACCATCTCCAAAAGGGTTTAAAGGATCTAGAATAAAATCATTGAAATTAACTTCTAGATCTATATTTGAATTTTTTCCAGAAACATCTAAGTTCCCTACAATTGACAACGCTTGATTACTGTCTTCTTTTAAGGAAACATTTACATCATAATTAGTAAGGGTCGAATTACCAATTATGTTCGCTCTAAACTTACCAAGAGCATAATCATTTACTTTAAAATTATCAACAGTAATATCAGACTCTGGGATATAATTCCCGTTAAGTTGAATAATATTTACTAAACCATTTATATTTCCATCTAATTTAAGATCCTCAATATCTGGAGTTACTTTAATGAGGTCAACATCTTCAAAACTTAAGTTTATATTTTTTGTGGCTTCGCCTTTTATTATTCCTGAAAGTTGTATAGACTCATCATTATGTCTCATATAAATATCTTTGATATCTATTTCATTAAATGATCTATCAAAAATTATCTTATTGTTTTGATTTCTTTTTGCGTTAATGACCCATTCGTTTTCTTTAAAGTTTATTTTAGAATTTTTAAAACCAAAGACCGATTTATTATCTTCATTAATTGTATAATAAAGGTTCAAGTCATATCTGTCTTTATTTGTTTTTCCGCCTTGAAATTCAGTTCTAATAAATAAGGTGTCATTTAATGTTACATTAATCAAGCTAAATTTGGACACATCATAATACTTTGTAGATACGCTATCAATTTCAATATATGTATTATATAATGGATTCTTATTATTTAGTTTAAGTTCAATATTATCGGCAAAATTTTCAGCAAAATTTATTTTTGGTGATTTGAAAGTTAGATTAAATTCTTTGGCATCGCTTTCTATTCTTCCTTTAAAAAACGTATTGCTGCCCAATTTTAAATCTGGATAAAATACTTCGACTATTTTGTTATAAATTTTAAAATTAAAATCAATATATTGACTATTATCAATTAAATGCGGATTGTAATTAGTGTAAATACTTCCTAAAGAATTTTCGACAAGTTTAGCGACATCATTTATGCTAAATTTACCTTTCGCTGTACCGTCAATGATATCAGGTGAATTTACATATAGTGTTCTTTCTTCATTATCAAAACTTGATGTTATTGAAAAATCCTTAAAATAGTACTGGTCATTTTGATTTGTATAAAGGGTGTTTTTAAACATAATGTTACCGTAAGCATCATCGAGGTTAGTTCCATTCATTTTCATACTTACCAATCCCTTGAAAGTTGAAATACTATCCTTAGTAACAAAATTTAATGCTTTTAAATTTGCGTAATTCACAGTAGCATTAAAATCATAATTGTTGTAAGCTTCTGAAAAATTCACCAATCCTTTAAATGCAAAGTCTAAATTGTCTTCCTCTATATTTAATTCACCATTAAAGATTTTATTTTTAATATTTCCATTTATTGAAATATTGGAATAATAATATTCATTATAATCCAATCCATAAATAGTTCCTTTTATAAATGTATTTATATTATCAAGTGTAAATCCTTTACCATTTACATCTGTATTCATTGATATACGGCCAACTTTTGGGTCATCAATAAGTTCACCTATTGAAAATTCGTCAAAAACTATATTGCCTTCATATGAAGCATAATCTATATCATCTATATTTATCATTTCAAGCTTTGAAATAATAAAACCCAAATCTGTTGAAATATCTAAATCAGCAATAATGTTCTTTGATGTTATTTTGCTCTCGCCTTGAATTTCAAACCTTCCCAACTTTCCTATAATTGAAGGAATAGAATTACCCAGAACATTTGGCAATAGCGATTTTAAATCTGAGTATTTTGAAATTACCCTATTAAACTTACCATCCATAACAAAATTCCCAGGAGTACTTTTAAATAGGTTTTTAAGTTTAACATCTCCATCGATAATGGTTTCTTTCGATGTGGTTAAGTATAAGTCGTTTAAAGTTAGATTGTTTAGAGTTCCTGTTAGGTTTGCATTCACCGTTGCAAATTCATTAACACCAAACTCATTATAAAATAGGTTTAATTCGTCTAATGCAATTTTTGAATTTTTAAAGGACCCGACAAGGGCCACTTTATCTTCAAAATATTGTAAATCTTCACGATCATATTTAAATTTTAAATCACCACTTATTTCGGAATTAAGTGTATTAATATATAAATTATCAAAGACCATTGATGATCTTGAAAAGTTAAAATTAGTAGTCATTTTTTTAACTTCTACACCTCTTGAATCTCTAAACGCCAATTGATTAATTCGGGTCTTAACCTTTGGGCCTAAAATTAAAAAATCTGTTGCATTTATATTTAAATCTAAAAACTCAAGTACTTTTACATTGGCTTTATTCTCGTCACTGAGAGTGAATTTACTATCTATAACTGAAATATCACTTGATGACAATAAAAATTTAGTATCTGATGGTGGTCTCGGGTTATCGTCATCAAATTTTTCAACAAAAATATCTAAGTTAGTATCTTTTTCGTTTTTATATGTTTTGATATTTAATGTTAGGCCAATAACATCAATATCTCCAAAAGTAAGTCTGCTTTCGTATAATTTCTTAAAACTAAGAATCGAGGTGTTTAGTTCAACTATGCTAACTAAAGTATCTTTTTTATAATCTTCAATATAAATATTTTTTAACTCAACGTCGCCATTAAATTGAAGCCCAACTTTTTCAATGTTAATGTTTGTTCCAAAATCTTTATTAATAGTGTCTGTAGCATATTTCCCTAATCTGTTTTGAACGGCAGGAATAGATAGCAGTAACATCAAGATGATGAAAAGTAGTAACAAAATGGCCACTATTTTTAACGCTATTTTAAATACTTTTTTGATATGCCTATAAAGGTATAAATTTAGTCTAATTTATCTAATAAAATAACCTTAAACATGTATCAATTTAAACGCATGATTTCAAGGTTCACAATTATTTTTTTTATTTCTTTGTATATACGTTCAATATGTTTCTTTCGACGTTTTTTTATAAAATAAATAAAACAATAATTGTGCCTAAACTAAACTAATGAATTCACAAAATGACTATGTTTTAGGAATAGAATCCTCTTGTGATGACACTGCTGCATCAGTAATTTACAACGGAAAAGTTTTGAGCAATGTTGTTGCTAGTCAAAAAATTCATGAAACTTACGGTGGTGTTGTTCCTGAATTAGCTTCAAGAGCTCATCAGCAAAACATAGTTCCAGTTGTACATCAAGCTTTAGAAAAAGCGGGTATTAGTAAGGAACAGCTCAGTGCTGTGGCATTTACAAGAGGTCCTGGTCTAATGGGCTCACTATTGGTTGGAACGTCATTCGCAAAATCTTTGGCATATGGTCTTCATATTCCATTAATTGAAGTTAATCATATGCAAGCACATATATTGGCGCATTTCATTGAGGAAGAAGATTTTGAAAAACCAGAATTCCCGTTTTTAGCCATGACCATATCTGGAGGGCACACTCAAATTGTTAGAGTAGATGGTTATTTTGATATGGAAGTTATTGGTGAAACTCTAGATGATGCCGTTGGTGAGGCTTTTGATAAATCCGGAAAAACATTAGGTTTAGGTTATCCTGCTGGCCCTGTAATTGACAAATTAGCACAACTTGGTAACCCGAAGGCCTATCAGTTTACCAAACCAAAAGTTGATGGTTTAAATTTTAGTTTTTCAGGTTTAAAAACTGCTGTTCTATATTTTGTACAAAGAGAAACCAAAAAGGATCCAAATTTTGTAAAAGAAAATCTAAACGACATTTGTGCATCACTTCAATATACCATCATTGGTATATTAATTGACAAACTAAAGCTAGCTTCAAAACAAACTGGGATAAATCAGATTGCTATTGGCGGTGGCGTATCTGCAAATTCAGGAATTAGAGCCGCGCTTATGGCTTGTGAAAAAAAGTTTGGTTGGAAAACATTTGTACCAAAATTTGAATACACCACAGATAATGCTGCAATGATTGCTATTGTTGGTTATTTAAAATTTCTAGATGGTGATTTTGCGGATCAAGATGTTACTGCTTCCGCTAGATTGAAAATTTAGAGTTTATAAAAAACACCATTTTGAATTAAAATTAAGATACATTGTTAAAATTTCTGTTAATAACCTTATGTTTCATTGGCCTAACTAGTTTCAAATTTTAGTTTCTTGCCACTAATTATAAATAATTGTGATTTATGCAAAAGTACCTTACATTAATTTTTATATTGTCTTTATCAATAAACGTTTCTGCTCAAAATAATTTCAAAAATAATCTAGACGCGATAACCACTGTAGAAAGAGCGCAGCGTTTTATTAATACAAAAAATGGACGAAATAATAAAATTATAACGTTTAATGAAGAAAAGCATAAAACTAAACTTTCTCAACAATTATTAAAACTGCCAAATGGAGGACATAAAGTAATAAAAAAAGAAGGTGAAAACATTCATTATAAAGTTTTAGAAAAAAATGAAATCATATATTATCGCGTGAGTTATATCTTTCTAGATGGTCAGCAGTATTCTATTAGTAGTATTGAAAAGTTACGACCTCAAATTATAGCAAAATATGAGCATGGAATTCCGTTTAAGGATTTGGCTATGCAATATTCAATGGACAACAATAAAACGCGTGGTGGAGATTCTGGTTGGTTTACTTATGGTGAAATGCTCCCTGAATTTGAACAAAAAGTAATGAATGACAATCATCAACTGGATGATGTTTTTGCGGTCAATGTTGAGTCTAACCAATGGTATTATGTAGTTAAAAAAACACATGAAAAAAAAAGTATTAAGGAAATTAAAGTCCTTCGTATATCAGAAAGTAAACGATAATGCAACTATTTTATAATTCAGACATAGAAGAATCTACAACCACATTTACATTTAGTAAAGAGGAAAGTAAACACATCATTAAAGTTTTGCGTAAATCTGTTGGAGCTATTTTAAAAATCACCAATGGTAAAGGTTGGCTCTTTGATGCCGAAATAATTAGTGCTGATATTAAGAGATGTCAAGCGAATATTAGTAATGCAGTGCAACAGCCCAAAAGAAATTATAAATTACATCTTGCAGTGGCTCCAACAAAAATGAACGATCGTTTTGAATTGTTTCTAGAAAAAGCAACCGAAATTGGCATTGACAGCATTACTCCTATTTTATGTGACCGTAGTGAACGAAAAGTAATCAAGCTAGATCGTTTTGAGAAAATTGTGCAATCTGCAATGAAACAATCATTACAATGTTATTTGCCCATTATAAATGAGCTTACACCTTTGAACGCCTTTGTAAATCAAGAATTCAACGGTCAGGTGTTTATTGCACATTGTGAGGAGACGTCTGATAAGCAATCATTAAAAGACAAACTGCAGCCCAAACAAAATATCACTATTTTAATAGGCCCTGAAGGAGACTTTAGTGTTAAAGAAATTGAAATGGCTTTGCGGCACAACTTTATTCCAGTAACTTTGGGTAAAACAAGATTACGAACGGAAACTGCAGCTGTTGTAGCTTGTCATAGTGTCGCTTTTGTAAATGAATAATATGAAACAAAGATTTCTTTTTTCTGCTTTAACCTTTTGCTTTGTATCTTTTACGTTATGCGCACAAGACGTTGCTATCTTAAAATATAAAGGTGGAGGTGATTGGTATAGTAATCCTACAGCGCTACCAAATTTAATAGCCTATTGCAATAAGAATATAAATACAAAAATGAATCTAAAACCGGAAACGGTTGACGCTGGAAGTATTGATATTTTTCAATTCCCTTTTTTACATATGACAGGTCATGGTAATGTATTCTTCGATGATGATGAAATCCAAAATTTACGCAATTACTTAATTTCTGGTGGATTTATTCACATTGATGATAATTATGGGATGCAACCTTACATAACTAAAGAACTCAAAAAAGTTTTCCCTAATAAAGAATTAGTTCAGATACCTGTAAACCACCCCATATTCAGTAATGCTTTTAAATTTTCAGATGGTTTACCTAAAATCCATGAACATGACGGCCTCCCTCCAAAAGCGCTAGGTATCTTTCATGAAGATCGTTTGGTCCTGCTTTTTACCGTTGAGTCTGATTTAGGAGATGGATGGGAGAATCAAGAAATTCACAATGATCCCGAAGCTATTAGAGAAAAAGCACTACAAATGGGAGCTAATATTATTAAGTATGCTTTTGAGAATTAGAAATACCTACTTTCATAAGACAAAACAACAAATAAACATTCATTTTGCAACTCAATCATTACAATACTAATTTCCAGTCAAAGACATTTCCAATAATAGTTGTTAGTGATAATGTTTCTAATGCACCAAATCTTGGGAGTTTATTTCGAATTTGTGATGCCTTTGGTGTAGAACAGTTCATCCTATGCGGTTCTCAAATTTCATTAGGAAGAAAAATGACTAAAACCTCAAGAGCTACTGAAAATGTTGTGAAACATAAAATTCATGAAAATATTAATGAAGTTATTTCTGAGTTAAAAAGCAATAAATATTACATCGTTGCCCTAGAAATTACGTCAGAGAGCAAACCCCTCCAAAACGTTTGTTTTCCTGCAAATCAACCAATCGCGTTATTTATTGGCGATGAAAACTTTGGCGTATCTGAACATATATTAACATTATGTGATATTGTCATACATATTCCAATGTATGGCCAAAACAGTAGCATGAATGTTGTACAAGCTACAAATATTGCGCTTTATGAAATTACGAAGCAATTAATATAATCAGTTTTATATCTTTACGATATGAATTCAGACTCAATTACAAACGGCATACTAAAAGCGCTTGCAATTTTATTTGGTGTTTTTATACTTTTATTTTTGTTATACAAAATACAAGCTGTTCTCGTTTACATTGCAATTGCATCCGTGATTTCTCTAATTGGATTGCCCATTGTACGCTTTTTAAGAAACAAGCTAAAGTTTAAAAATACATTTGCCGTAATAGCAACTATGATTATAATGATTGGTTTATTATTTGGTTTGGTGCGAATGTTTATACCTTTAATTATTGAACAAGGACATAATTTATCATTACTCAATATTGAGCGACTTCAAGCAAATATTGAAGATTTATATTTTCAGATTTCAGAATACTTTGCAATCAATAATATTAATGTTGAAAAGTCTTTAAAAGAATCAAACTTATTAA
>UPTN01000645.1_pt1 | contig 17322 bp, 22 predicted proteins | sample 2160111 | NCBI WGS metagenome assembly UPTN01 (sample SAMN06265058, study PRJEB28932) | marine metagenome | isolation source: Columbia River Estuary | place: USA:Columbia River Estuary, USA | collected 2014-05-05
GTAGATTTGGAGAATTAGTTACAGTACACAGTATACCTAGACCATATGCAGACGTAAAAGAATTACTTAAAAAATAATTTACAAAAAATATATAAAAATTGAAAAGAGTTGAATAATATGGAATTAGATAAATTAATAGAGAGAATTGCTGAAGAAGTTTATCGCAAGATAGCAAATGAAAATAATGGTGCTACAAACTTAACAAACATCAATAATAGTGATATTGCATCAATTATTGATCATACTTTATTAAAACCAGAGGCAACAGAAAAAGACATTAAAAAAGTATGTGAAGAAGCGATTCAATACAAATTCAAGTCTGTTTGTGTAAATACACATTACGTAACATTAGTTTCAAGACTTTTAAAAGGATCAAGTGTTGATACTTGCTGTGTTGTTGGATTCCCATTAGGGGCAATGACAACAAGAGCTAAAGTTGATGAAACATACGACGCATTAAAAAATGGAGCAAATGAAATTGATATGGTTATTAATATAGGAGCTTTAAAATCAGGGAACTGGGACACTGTTAAAAGAGATATCGAAGGTGTAACAGCAGCTGCTAGAGGTAGAGCAATTGTAAAAGTAATCTTAGAAACTTCATTATTAAATGATGAGGAAAAAATCAAAGCATGTACTATTGCTAAAATGGCAGGAGCAGATTTTGTAAAAACTGCAACTGGATTTAGTAAGGGTGGAGCTACTGTTGAAGATATTAGATTAATGAGAAGAGTCGTTGGTCCAAATATGGGTGTTAAAGCATCAGGTGGAGTTAGAGATACAGAAACTGCCAGAGCTATGATCGCTGCAGGAGCAAACAGAATTGGTACTAGTTCAGGAATTAATATTGTTAAGGGTACAAAACCTACGACAGGTACTTATTAGTACTTAGAAAAGAGGAAAAAATATGTATGCTGCAAGAATAATAGGAACTGTTGTGTGTACACAAAAGGATCCGAGTATGAACAGTTTAAAGATGCAGGTTGTTCAACCTGTAAATTTAAATACATTTGAAAATGAAGGAAAACCATCAGTTGCAATTGATGCTGTTGGAGCTGGATTTGGAGAAATGGTTTTAGTAGTAGCAGGAAGTTCAGGAAGATTAACTGAAGTTACTAAAAATAAACCAGTAGATGCAACAATTATGGCAATAATTGATTATGTCGATATTGAAGGTAAAAATGTCTTCAGTAAAAATAAGAAGGAGATGTAATTATGAAGATTGCAATAGGCTGTGATCATGGTGGTTACGAACTAAAAGAACAGATTAAAGAATATTTATCAAATGATTTAAAAGTAGAATTTGAAGATTTTGGTACTTACAATAAAAACAGATGTGATTATCCTGATTATGCATTTTTAGTTGCGGAAGCAGTTTCTACTAAAAAATGTGAATTTGGAATAATGATTGATGGTGCTGGAATAGGATCAGCAATGATGGCTAATAAAATACCTGGTGTTTTAGCTGCTTGTGCCAATGAAATTTATACAGCAAGAAACAGTAGACAACACAACGGTGCAAACTTACTTACTTTGGGTAGTATGGTAGTTGGTGTAGGTGTTGCTAAAGAAATCGTTAAAATCTTCTTAACAACAAGATTTGAAGGCGATAGAAACAAAAAAAGAGTGCAAAGTATTTTAGATATTGAGCAAAGACTATTAAACAATAGGGGGTGATTCCATGCGAATGGCTAAAGTTATTGGTATGGTTACATCTACAATAAAAGTGAATGAAATAAAAGGTGTTTCACTTCTAGTGATACAACCTGTAAATGGTAAACATGAAGAAATTGGTTCTGCAATAGTTGCTGCTGATAATTTTGGTGCTGGAGTAGGAGAATATGTCTTCTATGCTAAAAGCAAAGAAGGTGCAATGAACTTACCTATTCCAACAGCATGTGTTGATGCAGGTATAGTAGGTATCATTGATAGTGTTTATACAAAATAATAATCAATATCTAATTAAGAGGTGATTATATGCAACTTGCAAAGGTTGTTGGGAACTTAGTTTCCACACATAAAAACGAAACGTTAAAAGGTAAAAAACTATTACTTGTCCAACCCATTGATGAAAAATTGGTCCCTTTTGGGGATGAAATGGTAGCAGTTGATGGAGTTGGTGCAGGTATTGGAGACGTAGTATTAATTTTAGCTGAAGGTGGTTCTGCAAGAATGATCACAAAAGCATCTAGTAGTATTGCTCCTATTGAATTATGTATCGCTGGTATTGTTGATTCTATCAAAATAAATGACGAATATACTGTATTCGATTAAAGATGAGATATAGTTATGAAATTAATAGATAGAATTATAGAAAAAGCGAAACAAAACATAAAGACAATAGTTTTACCAGAAGGTAAAGATAAAAGAGTTCAAGATGCAGCTAGAGTTCTAAACAAAGAAGGTATTGTAAAAGTAATTATTTTAGTAAATTCAGTTGACTTAAATGATGATATAATATCATTGCAATCTGAAGGAATTAGAGTTGAAGTGATTGAACAATCACAAAAACTACATGATTACAGTTCATTATTATATGAATTAAGAAAAGCTAAAGGTATGACGAGTGATAAGGCAAATGAGCTTGTAAGAGATTCAATATATCACGGGGTATTGATGGTAAAAAATGGAGATGCAGATGGTATGGTTGCAGGAGCAATCACATCAACTGGAGATGTTTTTAGAGCTGCCTTACAAGTACTTAAAACTGCTAAAGATGTTAAAATAGTTTCAACATTTTTCCTAATGGATGTACCAGATAGCATTTATGGTAGTGATGGAATATTTGCATTTAGTGATTGCGGATTAATCGTGAAACCTAAAGCAGATGAACTCGTTGAAATTGCGATTCAAACAGCAAAATCATTTGAGTCACTTACACATGAAGAACCAATAATAGCAATGTTATCGTATTCTACGTTTGGCAGTGCAAAAGGTGATAATGTATTAAAAGTTGTTGAAGCTACAAAAGCAGTTCAACAAAGATACCCGAACTTGAAAATTGATGGAGAATTACAGCTTGATGCTGCAATAGTTCCTGAAGTTGCTAAAATAAAGGCACCAAATAGTTCTGTAGCTGGAAAGGCTAATGTTTTGATTTTTCCTGATTTACAATCGGGAAACATTGGATATAAATTAGTTCAAAGACTTGCAAAAGCAGATGCTTATGGGCCATTAACACAAGGACTTGGTGGACCAGTTAATGATTTGTCTAGAGGATGTTCTAGTGATGATATAGTTGCAGTAGCCGCTATTACCTCATTACAATCAATTTAGTGAACAAGAAAAACAAGAAGTTTAATAGATAATAGGAGACAATAGGTCTCCTTTTTTATACAAAAAATTAAAAAATATATTAATAGATATAATTATTGTAGAGTTCAGTGCTAATTAAAAACACCACCTGTATGTTACAGATGATGTTTATTTGTTCCTTTTCATTTTAGAAAAAATTATTTATTATAAAGTAAAAAATAATAATTGAGATAAATGTAAGTAAAGGCACTCCTAATTTAAATTTATTTTTATTAGTTTTATGATGGAATATTTGCATAGCAAACATAGAACCAAGACCCCCACCAATAAGTGATAAAGTCAGTAAAGAAGACTCTTTAATTCTCCATTTATTCATTTTTGCTTTTCTTTTATCAATTCCATACATCATGAATGCAATCAAGTTAATCAATATAAAGTATATTATCAAATATAGCATTTAGTCCTCCAATTAAATTTGACTTTTATATTATGAATTATATCAAGGTTATGTTATATATTCAAATTATAAGTACCATTCTAAGAACTAAGTAGATTATTACTCGGTATAACTTTCTATACGAGAAAATGTCATGCATATTGACATTTTTTGTGAAATCGTTTACACTATCATTAGTAAAAAAATACAGAGGAGAGATTAATATGAAACTTAAGCATCATTTATGGATCGCATTAGGAATTATTTTTATCGCATTATTTTTAACAACAATAGTGTCAAAAACGGACGCAACATTTCCATTACCAATACCAGGGGCAGACCCAATAGTTGTTGACTCAGAATCAGAAACAACTGTTTGGAGTTTAATGTGGGAAAACTTATTTACTAGTATTCCGACAGACGATGTACTTGAAGATCTTGAACCATTTGCAGCTTTTGGGATTGATGCAGCCGCAGCAATTGCATTAGAAGATGAGCATGGTACAGGAAACTCAGCACTTTCAGGTCTTCTTGGATTAATACCTATTCTAGCATTAATCGCTGGTATCGCAATAACTACATTAGTGAAAAATGCAAAATCATGGATGTTGTATCTTCCATTTGGTTTAATATTTGTTAGTGTTTGGACTATATGGTTCGCTACACCTTCAAAATTAAATGGTATCGAAGATATGTATAATGCAGCTACCGCAGCAGTTGGTGGAGGTTTAGGAACACTTATGGCTGATGGAACTGTATTCTCAATGGGATTAGGATTCTTCGTATTATTAGTTGGATCTCTATACGGAATCGTTGCTGTAGTATTAAATCAATTAGGAAAATTAGAAGCATAGTATTAAACTAATATATAAAACCACAGTTTATTAATTATTATATTCTGTGGTTTTTTATTTTTGGTTGGTTTTGAGTAAAAATCACCATAGATGTATCAAAAAACGTTATACCTATTGACTTTTTACTTGTAATGGATATACTAAAAATAGTGGTTGGAGGTGCTAGGAATGAGTTTAATTAATGAAATTTATAATGAGAGTCCTACTAAAGCAAAAAGCAGACTAAAAATAATTGATAATGGGTTTAATTTATTTGCAGAAAATGGAATAGACTCTATAAGTTTAGCAAACATTGCCGAAGTAAGTGGAATAACTATAAGAAATCTTTACAGATATTATTCTAGTAAAGAATCATTAATCACTGATATTGCATATTATTATATTTCAATCTTTAATAGTGCTAATAAAATAACTGTTAATAAAGAATTAAATGGGTATGAACAATTAAAAGATGTATTAGAGAAACAAATTGAACATAAACTGCTTTCTGATAATAACCATGTTATTCTTTCGTTCATTGCTTATTTTGATATATATATGACAAAATCAAATGTTGAACATGAAGATATCAAAAAGTACATCAATATTTATGCTCCAAGATTAAAAGAAAATGTCCGTGAGGGAACAAAACTTTCATTAATACAAGGTGTAAAGGACGGTACTTTAAATATAAAAATGGATGAAGTGGATTGTTATGTTGGATATATATTTCATTCATTAATGAGTTTGTTATCAAGAGTATCTATTAAACATTATGATACTGATTTTCAAAAGTTTGATTATGTTCAAAAGCATATAGATGTTATATTACTGCATCTTAAAAAATAATATAGAATTATTTGATTTATTTTTATAAAAAAGTTAAACACCACAATCATAGAAACTTGAATTGTGGTGTTTTTTATTTTGTCTAACAGGTGTCATATTTCACATTGAAATATGCTATAATTATTGTTAGGTGGTGATTTAATGAAATTGGATGTTAGACGATTAAATAGAATACTTAGCTATTTGTTTGAGGATATAAAGAATCTTTCAGATGATGATAGAGAATTGCCGATAAAGTGGAGTGTTATGCATATGTTTTCTTCATCACAACTAGCATCACTAGTCGCGTTAAAAAGAGGGTTAAATCCAGAGTTATTAGCTATCTCTGCTGCATTACATGATATTGGAGCGATTAAAACAAAAAGAAGAGAAAATCATGCAGAAAATGCAAGTATATTTGTATATGAAATTATCGAGGTGTATAACTCTAGCTTAAGAGGAGATTTACCTTTGATTAACGATGAAGAAATAAAGATTATTCATGAAACAGTTGTGAATCACAGTGATAAAGTGAATATCTCAGATAATTTGTATGTAGAGGCCATGAAAGATGTTGATTCATTAGATAGATATCTTCACGGAATTAATACAAAGGGAGATCATATTAATCATCTCAATAATCTGCTAGATATATTTGAAATTAAAATAGAAGATGAGTAGTAAAAAGGAGTTATTAATATGACGAAAAAAATAAAGATAGTATTGTTAGTGTTATTAAGCCTAATAAGTGTCTTCTTCGCAGAAGTTATATCTGGAAGTATGAAATACCCTCTTTTTGATATTTGGGGTTATTTTGTTGTGATACCTCTATATGGACTGCATACGATTATACTCCTCTACATAATAACTAAAAATTTACCTAACAAGAAAATAATGTTTAGTGTTTTATATTTTGCTGGGGTATTATTTGGTTTGTATGAAGCGTATCTAACTAAAGTATTATGGGTTGGTTTATCAGAAGATGCATTTATACTGTTTAATATATCAATTATTGATTATATGGTATTAGTTTTCTTTTGGCATCCCATCTTTTCATTCATTATTCCTGCATTAGTATTTGAGAGAGTCATCACAAATACTAATTATCTTTATCAGGGATTACCAAAATTTATTAGAAATATATTAGAAAAAAAATATGGTTTATTTTTTGTAATGATTATTATTGGGTTTTTCTCTGCTTTTAATGGAATATTCCAAACATTAACAATATCAGAACTATCAATATTAATTCCAATATTACTTATCCTTTTATGGATTTATCGTAAAGGTATAAATAATAAATATTCTTTTTATGAAATACTACCTAGTAAAAAAGGGATTATTATGAGCTCAATGTACTTGTCACTAATTTATATTGGATTAGGATTGTTTTTCAAACCAGAAATTTTAACAATAGAAAACCAGATACCAATATGGTTAAGCTATTTAGTATTTGGGTACCTGTTTTACGGTAAACTTAAAAGGAATAAACAAGAGGATGAGTCTTTAGAAAAACAAGATGGAACAAACTATAAAATAATATTGATATATTGTTTTATCATTGTTTTCAGTGGAGTAATGTTTGTTGTTTTACTTTGGTTTTTGGGAATTAAAGATATAATGCTTATTACTACATGGATCCTTTGGATAATAACAGGAGTATATATGCTAATATATAGCTTGCTAAAATAGCAAAGAAAGAATAATATTATTACATGGGTCAAAATTTAGTTTGAGGTGATTACATGTCATGGATTTACACAATTATTGGAATTTACTTAATACTTATGGGTATTCTAGGTTTAAATTTAAAGGTTATTTACCTTACATTGACATTTAAGATAAGAGTTTATGATTTTGAAGATTTATATGGAAGAACTGCTGGGAGAATTATTTTTATTTTTTTAGGTATTCTATTCCTAATTTACAAGTTTTTTATAGCTGATAAAATATCAGGATTTCTTGGAATTTAACTTGTTGTAACATTAAAAAAAATACGAAAGAACTATACATAGGTGGAATTATGCTTACAATCATACTGTTTACAATAAATATTGGAGTTGCATTATCGGGGATATATATATTTGATTATCAGGTAGATAATTATATCAATGACCCTTTAGTTATATTGCTTAGTATTATAACTGGATGGGTAGTTATGTTTATAGTACTTGCTATATATATGGAAGGATTATATATTTTAGTAGCAAAAAGAAAACCACAAACTTCAATGTTGAAGCATAAGATTGCAAAACAAATGGTTAGTGGTCCAATGCATTTTATGAATATGAGAACTAAAGTTATAGGTATCGAGAATTTACCTAAAGAAGGCGGGTTTTCAATATATTCTAACCACACATCGATGTTTGATATTCCATTACTAATGTATAAGTTATATGAATATCCTGTTGCATTTTTAGCTAAGGATGTTGTTGGAAGGTTATTTGCTGTTGGTAAATGGACACCAGAACTAGGATGTGTTATGTTTGATCGAAGTGATGATAGAAAAGGTGCAGAAGCAATCATTAAAGTCATTAGAAACGTTAAGAGTGGTTCAGCTATGGTTGTATTTCCAGAAGGTACAAGAAGTAAAGAAATTGGCACTCTATTAGAATTTAAACAAGGTTCATTTAAAGTTGCTTTAAAAAGCAAATCACCATTGGTTCCAATGACAATTGTTAAACCTAAAAATTACGATAAGATAATTTGGCCTTTTAGAAGAAGAGCTACTCTAGTTATTCATAAACCAATACCATTTGAAGAATTAAAAACAATGAAGACATTAGAATTATCTCAAAAAGTAGAATCAATAATTGCTAGTTCTCTAAATACAATATATTAAAAAAAGACCAGGAAAATGGTCTTTTTTATTTATACTTTTTAAGAAGTTCTGCAAAATCATCATATGCTACAGGTTTAGAATAAAAATATCCTTGGATACCATGGATGTTATTGTTTGTTAAGTAATCAACTTGCTCTTGAGTCTCAACACCCTCACTAATTATTGATAAGCCAATCTTCTTAGATATCGAAATCAGTGAATCATAAACCAAGACTTCTTGATCATTAAAGATTGATTTTGGTAAAATTGCCATATCAAATTTAACAGTTGAAGCATTTAATAGTGGTAATACAGCAAATGATGAATTACCAGCACTAAAGTCATCAATTTCAATTAGCAATCCTAGTTTAACAAGCTTTGATAGTACCTCTCTGTTTTTCTCGAACTCTAAAGTTTCGTTTTCAGTAATTTCAATACTAATATTTTTCGGGTTAGCTTTAGTTCTTTCAAGTATAGCTTCTATTGTTTTTATATTTATATTATTTAATGTTAATGGTGAAAAGTTTGTAGAAAGTCGAAAATCCTTTGGTATTATTCCTGCTTTCGACATCTTAGTCACAGTTTTACAAGCATTTTCAAATGAGATAAGATCGATATCATAAATTAAGCCTGATGCTTCTGCAATGTGAATGTATTTTGATGGAGATATTACTTCACCATCTTCAACCCATCTAGATAGTGCTTCTGCACCAACTACTTTATTAGAATCAGGGTTAACTTTAATTTGATAATAGTTCTCTAATAACCCATCTTTTATTGCTTCTTGAAGACGTGATTGGAAATATATCTCTTGGTTTACTTTCTCGAGAAGATCCTGGTCTACAAATGTTATATCACTACTATTGTTTTTAATATATGAGAATGCAAACTGTATGCGACTAATTAGTGTTTTCGCATCTAACGAAGATAATAGACTTTGTTCAACAATAACCGATTTAACGCGAAACTCATATGGTTTAAATTCAGTCTCTTGACTAATTTTATTAATTGTTTTAAGAAATAACTCGTGAATGGTTACCGAGGTATTTGATAGTATGATAAATTCACCATCAGATAACTGAAAAATATTATTGAAAGAAAATACCATAAGTAATTTTTGTTTTATCATTTGATGAATTGCATCTGAGTTTCTAATTCCACATGAATCAATTATATTATCGATGTTATAAATCCTATGATAAGTGATGTAATATTTTTTTAATGCGCCTTTATCATATCTGTGAAAAAATGCAATCTTTGATTGTAATACACTTATTGGATCGTAAAAAGAGTATTTCTTAATTAAGCTTGTGCTTAAAGTAGTTGAACTTATTACCAAAGCAACAATGTACATTACAACAACGAAAATGATTGAATACAAACGAAAATCACTAATGAAATCATTAATTTCACTTGTATCAGAGAATGCTACAACATAATATCCTGGTTCTACGACTTCAATATAATACACAAATTCTTTCTGCTGGAAATCATCTTGGTAGAAAACCTCTGGAACTGTTTGATCCTCACTCCAATGTATTAGATGTACTTCGATAGCTGGATCAATTTCTGAAACATAACCAACATCAATAAGCATAGTACTAGCACCATCTTTATAGATATATAAACGATCACTATTATCAACTTTCGTTACTTCAGTGTGGTTATTTGCTAAATATTTTAAATTGTCCCTAACTTTGTTTATGTTCATTGTACTCAAGTAGTTTGGAATAACAATTGTTAATAATAGAGCGATAACACTGAATCCAATAGTAACAAAGATAAGTAGATTTAATCTTTTAGATAGGAATTCTTTCATAATTAGTCACCTCTTTTCTTAATTATAGCAAAGTGAAGTCTATTCTCATAATACAATCTAGATACATAGATACAAAAGTAATATACAAAAAAAAGATAGGAATACAATATCCTATCTTTATTTAATTAAATCAATATCAATTTATTAAAACTTATTTTTTCTATACAACCTTCAATTGCTACTTTGAAATCAACTATATGTTTCATTTCATCATGTGCTTTCCAATGAGCTTTTGTTTCCCAAATCTCATAGAACATAAATATACTTTCATCATCTGCATCTTGATGTAAATCATATTGAAGACAGCCTTCTTCAACTCTTGTGGGTTCGAGTATTTTAATAAGTTCTGATTTCACAAATTCAATCTTTTCTTGTTTTACCTCGAACTTAACTATTATCGGTAATTGTCTTTCCATTTATCTTCCTCCTCAGATTATATTCTTATCCAGATGATAACATTTTGGATATATATTATCAAGGTATCTTTATTTTCAAGCCTATTAATAATTATGATTTATTTTACTGAATTTTAGTGATATAAGGATATTTTTATTGGAAAGGGTATTTTACAGAGCAAATTACTTTTATTATACTTTAAAATATTATAAAATTTTAATATCGTTAGTGCACGATTAAATTTAATTTGGAGGACATTATGAATAATAAAAACAAATTGATTGAGTTAATTCACATGCAAAAGAGAGAAGAATCGACAAAGCTTGCTCTAAAAATGCTAGATGAAAAAGAAGTAAGTATTGTAGAACTTTATGAAGACGTATTAAAAAAAGCTCTTTATAATATAGAATGTGATGAACAAGATAGAGAATGTATATGGAAAGAGCATATAAAAACTGCAATAGTGAGAACTATTATTGAAGTATCATACCCTTATATTTTAGATGTTAAGAAAAATGTTAAAGTCAACGGGAAAAAGGTTTTAGTTGTCTGTCCACCTGAAGAATATCATGAGATAGGTGCGAAAATGGTCCATGATTATTTCACATTAAACGGATTTGATTCTACATTTATTGGGGCAAATACACCTGTTGATGTTATTGTTGACTCTATAGAATATACAAATCCAGATTATGTTGCGATTAGTGTTACAAATCTATACAATATTGTAAATGCTAAAAAGATAATTGAAAAAATTAAAATATCAAATAAAGATATTATTGTTTTAGCTGGAGGACAAGCCTTTAACAATGAAGGGTCTTTGGATGCAGTTAAAGCAGATCACCACCTTACAGATTATGAATCTATTAAGGAGCTGTTATAATGTTTTCATTCAAAATAGCTTATAGGTTTTTAAGAAGTAGTATTGGACAAACTATCCTAATTGTATTAGGGATAAGTGTAGGTGTAAGTGTCCAAGTATTTATAGGTTCTCTAATCGGAGGATTACAAAATAGTTTAGTACAAACAACTATTGGGAATAGTTCTCAAGTAACTGTTGTGAGCGATGATTATATATCATCTTATAGTGATATTAGAGATAATGTGCTAGAGGTAAAAGGTGTTGAGACTGTTTCTTATGCACTAGATGAACCAGGTACTCTAATAGTTAATGAAAATACTAGCCCAATTCTAATGAGAGGGTTGGATTTAGAATTATCAGAAGACATTTATGAACTAAAGGAAAAGATAGTACAAGGAAAATTACCTAGTACCAATAATCAAGTATTGATTGGTCTAGACTTGTTTGAAGAACTTGAATTAAGTATTGGTGACACAATTAACTTAAGTATACCTTTAAAGGGTGATATGAATGTAACAATCTCTGGAGTATATGATTTTAATGTGTCTCAGATAAATAATTCTTGGATCATTACAAATTTAGAAACAGCGCAAAATGTGATTGGGTCTACTGATGTAGTATCTTCGATTGAAATACAAGTATCTGATGTTTTCGCAGCTGACACAATAGCTATGAATATAGATGCAAAATTAAATTCAAATTACAATATTTCAAATTGGATAGATTTAAATCAAGAGTTACTTAGCGGCTTGCAAGCACAAGGAAGTTCAAGTTTGATGATTCAAGTGTTTGTCACTATTAGTGTTGTATTAGGAATTGCAAGTGTCTTAGCAATTACAGTCATTCAAAAATCAAGACAAATCGGAATTTTAAAAGCAATGGGAGTTAAAGATAGAACTGCTAGTTTAATATTCTTAAGTCAAGGTTTTATACTAGGTATTTTAGGGGCAATTGGCGGAGTAGCACTCGGTTTATTGTTGACATATGTGTTTAGTACATTTGCACTAGATCCAGATGGGAACCCCGTAGTTCCTCTATTAATTGAAGCTGATTTTATTGCCTTAAGCGGTTTGATAGCTGTTGTAAGTGCAAGTCTAGCATCATTAGTACCAGCAAGAAAATCAACAAAAATTAGTATTATTGAGGTGATTAAAAATGGCTAATACAATTGAAATAAGAAATGTAGATAAAATATATGGAAACACTGTAAAAACTCAAGTTTTATATGATATTAATTTGTCCTTTGAGAAGGAATCATTTAATTCCATAATTGGGCAGAGTGGGAGCGGGAAAAGCACGTTGTTAAATATTATTGGAACTTTGGATAAACCAACAAATGGAGAAGTGTTTATTGATGGTATTAGTACATCAACAATGAATAAGAACCAGCTTGCAGAGTTACGAGGAGAAAAACTAGGGTTTGTATTCCAATTTCATTACTTACTACCTGAATTTACAGCAATAGAAAATGTGATAATGCCAATAAGAGCGAATAAAAAACCAGTAACCAAGGAAGTAATAAAACGAGCAAATGAGTTGATGGATCTTGTAGGGTTATCGGGTGTGAAAAATAATTTAGCAAATAATATGAGTGGTGGACAACAACAAAGAGTCGCTATTGCAAGGGCTTTAATGAATCAACCAGATATAATATTAGCAGATGAACCTACCGGGAATTTAGATAGTGACACTACAGAATTAATTTATGAATTATTAAGAGAAATTAATAAAAAATACAAAACCACTTTTATCATCATTACTCATGATAGAAGAATTGCAGAAAAAGCAGATAGAATTATTGAGTTAAAAGATGGTAAAGTAAACATTGATATAAATTATAAATAAAAAGCCTTGAAAAAGGCTTTTTTTTAGAAAATAACCAACAACAACAATATATGAATGTTTTATTGTTGATATGTTATGTTAAATTTGATAAAATATGAAAGGAATTGAAAACGATTTCAATTTGAGGTGAAGCATGAAAAATAAATACTTTGAAAATGCGACTAAAAGATTAAAAGAAAACTACAGCGTTGATTTAATTAACGATGTTCTTTTAATTAGAGAGAATAGAGTTACTTTATATGCTGATACTTCAGACGTTAATAATATTGAAATGCATGTTATTTCAGGAGATTTGAGTTGTTTGGGACTTCCTGATAAAGAATTTATATGTCTTCATGAAGTATTAGAATTCTTTGATCTTAATAATAAGTACGGAGAAGTTTCAGGAAAAGAAGAATTTTTAAAAGGTATTACAGATCAAATCTTTGATTTTTCAAAAGAATCAAATGTTACATTTCCAATAATTTCTGATAAAAAAAGATTGTGGATTAGGTTAAATAGTTTACCTATAGATACTAAAAAGAATTTGAATGTATTCTTTTTCACAGATGTTACAGAGTACGTGATTAATGAAGAACTAATGTTTGAGAAAACACACAAAGATTCACTAACAAATCTTTTTAATAAATACACACTTGATTACCACTATGGTGAACGTTATAAAAATGATGGTTTTCATGTAATGTATTTTGATTTAGATGATTTTAAAATAATAAATGATACTGATGGACATAATGTTGGGAACGATTTTTTAATAGCTTTTGCAAAAATACTTATCGATCATGATGAGGGTAAAAGTTTATTTTATAGGGTTGGTGGAGATGAATTTGTTGGACTGCTTTTTGGGAATACTGATAAGATAATAGACATAGCAAAAAGTATTATCAAAGAAACTCAAGAAATTAAAGTTCAAGGATCAGACAGCACTCTTTCAACATCAATTGGAGTTATTAAGGCGACAAAGTCTGAGGATTTAATAAGAAAAGCAGACAAATTATTATATGAGGCCAAGCAAAGTGGTAAAAATAGATTTGTGTATGGTGTTGAAGAATAACTGCTATACATAATAGTGAAAAAAATATAAAAAGCTCTGTATAAGGGCTTTTTTTTAAATCTATCAAAATTGACTATCAATTATAAGTATGCTAACATATTTTCAATACGTTAAACCAAGAAAACATGAATACGGTTTATAAAAAAAGGAGCTTTATCATGAATCTTAAAGATCAATTTTTTAATGAGAAAACTTTAAATGATTTTCTTGATGAATTATCAGTTTATCATGAATTTGATCAACTGGGGTTTTTAAATAAAGCACTCAACAGATTTCCTCTTTTAGAACTAAAGGAACGAATATCATGTATCAGAGAATTATTGAAAGAGTATATGCCGGAAGGTTACTTAGAAACAATTGATATATTTACAAAATTATTAAAAAACATAAAAGAAGACAAATTCATTTATGCTTCCATTTTGGAGTATGTTGAGTTCTATGGTTGCAAGGTTGAGTTTATTGATTTTTCTTTAGATAAACTCGGAGAATTTACAAGTAGTTTTACTGCGGAGTTTGTAATTAGAAGGTTTATTAATCAATTTGAGGACAAGTCTTTACTAAAACTATATAAATGGAGTACAAGTAGTGATTTTCATCAAAGAAGGCTTGCGAGCGAAGGGTCTAGACCAAAACTACCATGGGCAGTTAATATTAACCTTGATTACCGCGAAACAATCCCCATATTAGATAATTTATATTATGACTCAGTTAGGTATGTAACAAGAAGTGTTGCTAATCACTTAAATGACATTTCTAAAATCGATTCTAATCTTGTTATTGAAACACTTAAAAGATGGAAGTTAGAACAAAAACAAAACACAAAAGAAATGCAATATATAGTAAACCATAGTCTAAGAACTCTTGTTAAAAAAGGTGATATGGAAACTTTATCATTTCTGGGGTTTACTGATTCTCCAAAAGTTATCATTGATTTAAATCTCAGCAATGACAAGTACAATGTTGGAGATTACTTAGAATTTGAAGTTGAAATCAATCCTCTTGAGAATTCTAAAGTTGTAGTTGATTATATAGTTCATTATCCAACAAATGCTGGCAATATATCAAAAAAGACTTTTAAGATAAAATCACTTGAGCTATTTAAGAACACTAAGGTAATAATAAAAAGGAAGAATAAGTTGGAAAACAGAACTACAAGAAAGCTGTGTTCAGGTATTCACAAAGTATTTATCCAATTGAATGGGCTAATTGTAGCTGAGAAAGAATTTATTTTGGAAGAATAAAGTACTATCTAGTATTACTTCTATTATATTAAAAAGGCTCAAGCATGAATTGAGCCTTTTGTATTTAAATAACCATGTATTAAATTATATGTTGTCGTCTAAAAGCTTTTAAAATATCAAAATAAAGATGACCTACCCACTCATGTTTAACTTGTTCAAAAACATCTTCAAACTGGGCCCATTCCCAATTTGGTTTAATACTTAGATTTTTTACTTGCTCAAGTTTTAAATTAAGATTCAAGGCAAGTGCTTCTAAATGAGTGTTAACAAAATGCGGTTCTACCGAATATACTTTATATGGTTCTAAAGAATACTCATTCCAATGACCCATTCCTGCTTTGATTTCCTTAGACGCAAGAGCATGCAGGCGATCATGGATTAGATTCTTAATGTCATCATCTACTCTTTTATAGAAATAAAGCGTACTTATTAATGAATGAAATCCTGATTCAAGAAATTCTTCAGAAAGCACAAAACTAACGACACTGTTAACCAATGTAGATATGTTAAGCTTTTTTAGAAACTTTCGATATTTATATAAGAAACCAATGACTTCTGGATCTGGGTTTCCAAAAGGGAAATTTTTATCAATATCTTCATAATTCCACCATACTGCTCTAGGATAATTGTTTACTTCTTTTGAAACCATGTAAAACCCTTTTCTGTCATTATCGTATTGTGACTCAAAATAATGAACAATATCCTCAATCATTTTGATTTTAACTCTTTTTTCTTTTACTTCATGAAGAACTATAACTGCTCTCGTTGTCGCTAAAACACTGCTGTCTGGCATTCTAACATCAGGTTCTAAACAATGACCAAATCCACCATCTGCATTTTGGTATTTCTTTAATTCATTTATAATTTCCTCATCTTGATTTTTGAATAAAGAGAGAATGAGCAATTCATCTATATGCCTTGATTTTTCTTTCACTAAGGGTAACACTTTATCATAAACAAAATTCTTATTAATCATTATATCACTCCTATCTATATACTTATTATAACACCTTTAATAATACTTCATAGTCCTGACATTCTCTTTTTTAACATTTGATATATTTTAAACATAAAAAAAGGAGAGAACATGAAGTTAACTCCTATTCAATTACAAACTGTAATATATCTACTAAAACCATTGGTTTTGTTTAAAATTATTTTATCTACTATTGTAAAACCACTGTGTATAATATCTTCACTCATGTCTATCATTGAAATGATTATGGCTTTTTTTGATATCTGCCTAGTTTTACTTATCAATAGTATCTGAACCTCGTGTGTTGTCGAAGTGAATTGCCCATAAGGGATATCTAATACTGCAATATCATACTTTTTATTGATGTCGTGCATATTCATATTTTTGATTATTCCCTTAAAACCTAAATGTTCCAAATTTGAATTTGCATGATCTACTACAACTTTGTTTATGTCATAACCCTCAATATCAAGTCCCATAGCTAAAGCTTCAATAACAACAGTCCCTATTCCACAGCAAGGATCAATAATTTTTAGAGAAAAATCATTTTTGATGGCTATATTTAGTATTGATTTTGCTAATTTCACATCTAATGCATGGGAATAATTATACGGTTTTTGCCTTCTGTTTTTCCACTTATCCTTATTTCTATAATGTAAACCGAATACCCACAAATTATCGTTTCTTATAAGTGCAAGTTCTGTTTCTGGATTATGTAATGAAAACTCTCCGATAATTGAAGTACCTAAATCTTTTAAAGCAGTTATCCATTCTGAGTATTCAATTTTCTCATCTGATTTAATAAATTTTATTTTGTATTTTTAATATTTTTTTGAATTTTAGAGTATCTATATCCAAATGAGTGTTTTCAATTGTTTCTAAATTTCAATATAGATTACCTAATGTGTTTCTTGCACGCATGTTGAAAATTGTTTTGATATAATATCGAAGCATTT
>UPTN01000654.1_pt1 | contig 17192 bp, 17 predicted proteins | sample 2160111 | NCBI WGS metagenome assembly UPTN01 (sample SAMN06265058, study PRJEB28932) | marine metagenome | isolation source: Columbia River Estuary | place: USA:Columbia River Estuary, USA | collected 2014-05-05
CTTATTCCTGTGTATAGCATCACATTGAATATCATATAGGTACGATAGCGAAAAAAATCTATTTTATAATGTCGTAATATATGGGTATTGATTATCTCAATATCCTCTTCTGATAGTGAACTTGGAAGTTGTTTTGGTATTTTCACCTTTGTAAGAAGTTTTCAAAAATTCTTTTCTACTATTTCAGCATCTACGAGAAAACTATAGTATTTAATAAGACACTTTCTGAATTTATCGAGTGTACTGTTTTTAAGTTCGCTATCAAAAAGTTTATTATAAGCTATCTTAATTTTTAGAGTATTATGAAAATCTTCTAGATCTTCTAATTTAGAATAATTTATGAATCTATGAATATACTTTATATAAAATAGTATAGTTTCTTGAGTAAGTCATTGCACTTTAAGAAAAACTCTGTAGTCATCTAATAAGAATTTCTCTATAATTTTTTCTTCAATGTGAATATTTGTATCTTTGAGCTTCATAAAATAATAAATAAAAAAAGTATTAGTTAGGACATTGGGACTACCTAAACTAATACTCTTAACGCTTATTCTTTTTAAGCTATATGTGCTTTTTCTCTCTGTAAAGAGGAAAATGGTGCCCAGAGAGAGACTCGAACTCTCACACCCGAAGATAAGGGATTTTGAGTCCCTCGTGTCTACCATTCCACCACCTGGGCAAATAATTCTTGTGTATTATAGTGAAAGTTATTTTTTTACAAATTTTTGTATTTGGCTACACTAGAAAGTATATTTTGTAGCCTCTTTCTCTTCTCAAGAGAAAGAATTCAAGATAGAGTTATTTTTTAAGAAAATATCATGTATATCTGCTCTGACTGTGGAAACGAATCACTCATTTGGAAAGGCCAATGTGAATATTGTAAAGCTTGGAACACTCTGAAAGAATTTAAAGAAACAAAAAATAAATGAGTAAAATGAGCTACAGGACTAGCTCAAAACCTGGGAAATATTTCGCAGGAAAATACTCGAGATGGCGAGTCTAAAATAGTTACTAAATCTGGAGAATTTAATACTGTTCTTGGTGGAGGAATTGTACGAGGTAGTATTGTTCTCCTTTCTGGTGAACCTGGAATCGGAAAATCAACTCTGACCTTACAGCTCGGTGGATGGATAGAAGAAAATATCGTATATATCTCAGGTGAAGAAACTATTGGACAGATATCTGGTAGAGCAAAAAGACTTCAGGTAGAAGGGAAAAATATTCAAATACTCGCTGAAAATAATCTAGAGAATATTATTGCAACACTCGAAAAAAATCCAAGCACCGTTGTCATACTCGACTCTATTTCTGTAATGTATAGTAATGAAGTAAATGGAACTGCTGGGAGTATTTCACAAGTCCGCTATATCACCGAAAAAATAGTTGAATATGGAAAACAACATAATACTGCTTTCATTATTATAGGACATGTCACCAAAGATGGTTCTCTTGCTGGACCAAAAACACTGGAACATATGGTTGACACAGTACTCTATTTTGAAGGAGATAAATTTGATAACTTGAGAATCCTACGAAGTTTCAAAAATAGATTTGGGTCAAGCTCTGAAATCTGACTCTATAAGATGTGAGAACTTTGACTGGAAGATATTTCAAATCCTGGTCTCGAATTTATTTCTGATGAGAGTGATACTATCGGTTCTGCTCTTTCCCTCACCATGGAAGGAACTCGTCCTCTCATAGTTGAGACAGAAGGACTGACGACCTATACAAAGTTTGGTTATCCTAAAAGATCTAGTAGAGGAATAGTAGGCACAAAACTCGACCTCATCATCGCAGTACTTGGAAAATATACTGCCGTAAAACTGGAAAACTATGATGTATATGCTAATATCTCTCGTGGACTCTCACTCTCTGAACCTGGTCTTGATATTGCTATTGCAGCAAGCATTATTTCGAGTAAACTAGGAAAAGCACTTTCTAAAAAAGCTCTTTTTGTAGGAGAAATATCTCTTACTGGAAAAGTAAAAAATGTGATGTTTCTCGAAAAGAGAATAAAAGAAGCCGAAAAAATGTGATTTGAAATACTCTATATTCCAAAAATTCCTAGTACTCTTACCAAACTCTTACCAAAAAATTCTAAACTAAAAATAGTAGAACTCTCTCATATATCTGAACTTGTAAAATATATTTCATAAAAAAAATAGATGAAAAAACAGAGCATTATATTGAGTCTTATGTTTTTTTCGCTTATTTCAGGTTTTATAGGAGCTTACGCTCTTATTTCACTTCTAGATATTGAAAAAAACTCTCAACAACATATTCCTCCTCTTATAGAAAAAGAAATTGTATCTTCTTGAGAAAATAATGAAGAAGTATCTTCTACTCAAATAGAAGATCTGCAGTCACGCATTATAAGTATCGCAGAAGAAGTATCTCCAAGTGTTGTGAGTATTATTATCAAAAAAGATCTTATTATCTATAGAAGTGATCCTTGGGGATTTTTCGAACAAGCTGCTGGAACTATTACAAGAAAAGTAGGAGGATGAAGTGGTTTTTTTGTGAGTCAAGATGGGATTATTCTTACCAATAAACATGTTATTTCTGATCCAAATGCGGCATACACTGTCATCCTCTCTGATGGAAGTGAATATGATACAACACTTTTAGCTATCGACCCGCTTAATGATTTAGCCCTCATAAAAATAATAGATTCCGAAAAGTCTTTTATTCCTCTTTCTATTATTTCAGAGACACAAGATATTCAAGTTGGGCAATTTAGTATAGCAGTAGGGAATGCTCTTGCAGAGTTCCAAAATTCCGTTTCTCTTGGAATTATAAGTGGAAAAGACAGAACGATTGAAGCCTCAGGAGAAAGTCTTGGTGGACTTATACAAACAGATGCTGCTATTAATCCTGGAAATAGTGGAGGTCCTTTACTTGACCTCAATGGAAATGTTATTTGAGTAAATACTGCTATAGCATCTGGAAGTAATGGGATTGGATTTGCAATTGCGCTCTCACAAAAAAAATTAGACTACATACTGAGTAGTATTGCTCAACATGGAAACATCAAACGGCCTTTCATCGGGATAAACTATATTCCAAACTCTCCTGGTGTTGCGGCTGAGCTCAGTCTCCCGATTGATTATGGAGTATATATCATTAACGAACAAGAGAGTGTTATTCCAGGAAGTAGCGCAGAAAAAGCTGGACTTGAACCGGGAGATATCATCATATCGGTAGATGGTAACGCACTTACATCTTCGTATTGATTAGGAAATATTATACAAAATGCTATTCCTTGAGATATCCTCTTACTCAAGGTTCTCAAAAAATCTTGAGAAGAAATATCACTCAAGCTAGAACTGGGAGAATATTAGAATATCTCTCATCTTGAGAAAAAAACTAAGAATAAAAAAGAATGAATAAAAAAATAATTTTCTGATGCATCATATGAACTGTTCTTCTCATAACTCAATTTGGAAGTAATACAGAACAAACTACTCTTAATTTTACTGAAATTCCCAGTGATTTCGAATATGATGGTTGTTCTATGTTTCCAGATGGAGATTATTGAGATTGTTGTATAAGACATGATGATGCCTATTTTTTCGGAGGGTCATGGACATCAAGACTTGAGGCTGATAATCAATTATTTTCATGCGTCCTCCAAAAAGATGGATGGTATCATATTCCTCTTGCTCCGGCTATGTGGGCCTGAGTACGAATCTGATGAGCTCCTCTATTCCCTACTTCCTACCGCTGGGGATTTGGACGAGATAGGTACTAAAAAAAGACTCTCAGATCTAGAGAGTCTTTTTTATTTATATTTTTTATATATAAAACAAAACTATTGCAACTATCATCCCGAGAATACTTCCAGCAAATGCTTCGGAAGGAAGATGTCCAAGAGATTCTTTGAGTTTCTTCTCTCCCAGACGCTCGTTGATAGCTTTTGCATGAAGTCCAGCTTCAAAACGAACATTGATTGCATCATAAATGATGATAACGGTAAATCCCATAGCGATAGCAAAGTAGTCAGAATGAACTCCATGCTTAAGTGCAAAAGCCGTTGCAAGAGATACTACAACTGATGAATGTACTGAAGGCATTCCACCACTTCCAAGAGACCTTTCTGCATCCCATACCCCTGTTGAAATTTTCACGAGAATACCTTTAATGATTACAGACAGAACAAAAGTTACTGCTGGAATTAGTATGAGAGTTTCGTAAAAAATGTTATAATCTGGCATGGTTTTAAGCAACATCTAAAATAGTATATTTGATTGATTCCCCTGCTCCATTTCGTAGCTCAAATGCATCTCCTTTTTGTTTTCCTAAAATAGCTTTTCCTACTGGTGATTCATTCGATATTTTTGGTACATTTGAGAGAATATTTGCTTCGGTTGTACCTACAATTTTATACGTTTCTTTTTCTTTTGATCCTACTTCTTGAATACTAATAGTCATCCCCATATTTACTTTTTTTGCTCCTTTTTTAGAAGCTTCTTGTATTATTTCTACTCTTTTGAGTTGGTCTTCTAATTCTGTAATACGAAGTTCTACCTGTGCTTGTTCATTACGAGCATCTTCATACTCTGAATTTTCACTTAAATCTCAAAAACTAATAGCTTCTTTGAGTTTCTCTGCAATTTCAAGTCTCTTTTCTTCTTTTAAATGACGGAGTTCTTCCTTGAGTTTTTCTAACCCTTCTTGGGTAAGATAAATAACTTGTTCTGACATAGTTTACTATTTTATTAATATATTATAAATTTTCTACAATCTCCTTGACTCTATTATAGCTATCTTTTTTAATTTTCAATCAAAAAGCTCTTTTTTTATACTGAAACACTATTCGAATAAAATCATCTTCGAAACCAGTGTTCATATTAATATAAAAAGATTTCTCCCAGAAATTATTTACTTCATTTATTGTATAAGGAAGTTCAAAGGATAATACATCAAAAATATCTTGTATTTCATTATAGTTTTTTGTAGGAAAAATATATAGGTTGAGATATTTATTTCCCCATTCTACATAGGTATCTGGATATTCATTTGTAATCCCAAAAAGATTTTCTGGTGTCACCTGCTCTTGTAATACATACGCTTTTTGAAATTGTTCTACAACATAGGTTTCGTCTAGAGAAAGTTCGATTTTTTCTTCTTCTATAGGTGTATCTCTTTGCTTTGCAAGTGCTTCCAAAAAGGTAAAATCAGATATATCTTCTGGTTCTTGTACTTTTTCTATTTGTGCTTCTCCATTTTTTTCTATGATCTGCATTCGCTCTGTATCATCTATTTGTATCATATCATCATAAATAATCTCTTCTTGGTATTTGAGTTTCTTCATGAAGAACCTATAATCTTCACTCACCATATATACTCCTATATTTCACAGCAAAAGAAGCATTAGTACTACAAGGAATGTTATAAGAGTTCTCATACACGGAAAAATTAAGAGATTATTTCACAACTACTTGTGAAAAATCAAGCTCAATTGGAGTATCTCGTCCAAGAAGATTAATATTTACTTTTACAAGTCCTTTATTTTCGTTTACATCAGTGATAATTCCTTCATTTCCTTCAAATGCTCATTTAGTAATCATTGCCATATCTCAGGTCTTAAACTTACTTGAGAATGTCTCTTCTTTACTCTCTACTTTTCCACGAAGTTGCTCGAGCTCTGCTCCTGAAACTGGAACTGGTATATTTCCCGCTCCCAGAAAACCTGTAACATTAGGAGTATTTCTGACGATATACCAACTTTCATTTGTTACCACCATTTGTACTAAGATATATCCAGGAAGAATATTTTTCTTTTTCTTTACTTTTGTTCCTCCTGCTCGTATAGATACAACATCATGTGTTGGAACAAATACATCTAATATATATGATTCAAGTCCAAAACTCTCTCTTCTTTGAAAAAGTGATTGTTTTACATTTTCTTCTGTTCCTGAAATAACCTGGATTACGTACCACTCCGATTTTTTTTCTAACATAGTCAAAAAAGTTAAAAAATAGTATTATTGTGCTGTTTCTTCTACTTGAACCTCCTCAATTGGAGATACTTCTATTGGAGTTTCTGTGTCAAGAATAACATCTTCTGTGTTCTCTTCTACTGGAGCTTCTTCTGTTATACTAATACTTTGTTCAGTTGTAGCTTCATCAGACATAAGAAGATCTGTAATATCTGATATATCTCCCGTTGGAGTATCATATGAAATAGAAGTTTTTGTTGCACTTTTCAAAGCAAAAATAACCTCAGAAAATATATTACTAAAAATAAATAAATATGTACCGAATACCGCTAAAATCAAAAGTACTAATGCAAAATACTTTTGTGTTTCCTTACGAGTAGGCCATACTACATGTTGTAACTCTCGAATTGAGTCTTTAAAAAACTGTAACATACAAACGCTATAAAAAAATAAAAAAGTGTTATAGCATAAAGCTTGTAACACCTGTCAAGCACAAGTATAGTCTTTTTTATAAAATGTCAAAGATTTTTTGACCCCCCCTTTTGTTTATGTTATACTCTATTTATATCGATTCAAACCTTACTACATGTTATTTATCCTCTACTACATCCTTCCTCTTGTTATTGTACTGGGTATCTGATATGCCTTTTTTCGATTTTTTGACCATAGAATATCTCTTCTCGAACGAAATATTATAGATATTTTTACGTCTCGAAGTGATACTATACCTGCATTATTTGAGGTAAGCAAGATATCCATGAGTCGTCATAGCGAAATATTCCAAGAGATTCTAGAGCTCAGAAAAAAAGAATTTTCTCTCGTCGGTATCTCAAAAAGCTTTGAGGGAACACTAAAACTCGAGCAAATGATCCACCATGAAATAAATTTTATCTTCCAAGTATGCAATAAAGATCCAAAACTCTCAAAGAAAAAAGAATTTCTCTACATCCGAGATATTGTTCTTGAAAAAAGTAGTCTTATTGGAAAGCAGATGCAGACATATAAAAAAGTGATTGAAATCTATAACAGAAGTATTCAATATAAAAATTATACGTTAATAGGTTTAGTTCTTCCATTTAGTAAAAAAGTGGTTTTGTAACTATTCCACCTCTGAACTTTTCTCAAAAAACCTCATCCTAACCTTCTCCTTAAGGAGAAGGGACGAGCTACAAAAAAATCTAAAAAATCTCTGCAGCCTCTCTCTCCTTAAGGAGAGAGAATTCAAGAGTGAGGTTTTAAAAAATATACGAGAGGTATTATATGAAAGAATTCAAGATAGGAATTTTACCTTACAAACACCATTCATTGTTCTCCATGCCATGCTCCATAAGATGAACCATAAGATGAAGCAGCCATACTTCAAGGAAGTATTCACCAAGTTGCTGAAGCAGTTCAGGTATTTCTAAAGAAAAAATTTGTTGTATTATCTGAATCTCCCCAATATGTAAATGGAGTACAATGACTCCAAGCTTTTTCTGCTGTAGTAAGTCAGGTGTCAATAAGTAGTTCACAATTTGATGTTGTATTAGTAGTAGATGAGCCAGTATCCAAATCTGTATCATCTACATCAAAACTTACTGCATAGTCAATTCTCTTCGCTATTGAATATCTCCCTACCATAATCTCTGAGAAGTCCATATCCTCTGTCCTACTTCAGAGTGAATAATGTGCGGTATCATCCGTTACTGATCATGCTGATACTCCCCATCCTATAGTTCCTGATGAACCAGATTCACTTCTTCCGATAAGAGTCCAACCTCCTCCAGCATTTTCCATCTCACAGTACACAGATATTTCACCATTTCCACCTGGATTGATTGTATATATATCGCTTCCATTTCATTTCCCAACTTCTTTAATCCTTCTACAATTCGCGTTTGACATACTTTCTCGCAATACAGTTCCATCTCCTTCAAGTGTTTCAGTCGATGAGAGATGTGCAACATAGGTATCAGTAGTAGCAACAATATCAAGAGAACTTACTTCAGGAGTTATCTCTTGAAGAGGGATATTTGTTCCTGAAGTAGTTATCACTCAAAGCTTTTTCCCATATACTTTCGGATATCGCTCAGTATAATCTGCAGCATAGGTCTGAGGAAAAAAAGAAAGATTCGTCTCTACTTCTATAAGTGCCATCATTTGAAAAGTCGTTCTATCTTTATCAAGATAGTAGGTAAAATAAGTCTTATCTTTTGGGTCTTTTCCTCCATTAGTATAATCGAGAGCCTCCAGAACATCTATTCCTGCTGTTCATTGATAGGCAACAAGTGTTCCACTCGCTGTTACTTGAGAATAATTATCTGGAAGAGGAAGTCTTTTTGTGGTTGCGTATACTTGAAGAGAGTCTGTAAGTTTATTGAGCTGCGCTATCCGACTACTATCTCGAGCCCCAGTAAGATATCCACTATAAGATACAAAACCTATAGTAGAAAGAATTCCTATAATAGTAATTACTACTATCAGTTCTACAAGTGTAAATCATTTTGTACTATTATAAAAACGCATAGAGCATAAAAAAAAAGTTATAAACACCTCTGTTATAACTTTTTTTTATCTTTCTACAAGTATTCCTACTTGACTGATGTGTGAGAATATTTTTTATGAGCGAGAGAATATCATCCAACTGTTAAAAAGGTAAGGAAAAGAAGAAGAATCCATTGTTCTGGTCCTGTCTGTGGAAGTTTCTCATTATTTTCTGCTGCTTGACTTGTCAGGGTATCAATACTGTCTTGAGAAAGAGTAACCCCAGCATTCCCTCCAGTAACTTCTCAAGAAGTATTTTCTGCTGCTGCATTCAAATCAATAGGGGGAGTTTCATCCGGCACATCGTCTGGTGTTTCATCTTCCACAGGAATTTCATCTTCTATTACAGGGATAACAGGAGGAGTAACGCTGTCTTGAATCACTGGCATCAGAAAAGATATAAATCCATCTATCCCTGATTCAATTGTATTTCATCCAGAGTCTCGTATATCAAGTACTGTTACCTTATATTCAAGGGCTGGAACAAGTTCTTCACCAAGCAATACTAAGACACTTTGTTTGTTATCTTCATTTACTTGAGAAATATCAATATTTACTTCTTTCCCACTTATTTTTTCTTGAACTATAAATTCCATAACAGCATCTACACTTGTGTCTAAATCTGAAGAAAAGAAAAATTCAAGTGTTGACTTATCCACTACCTCTACTTTTGTAATTCGAAAACTGGTTGCCTCACTCTCAGCACCAGGAGCAAGAGTTACATATTCGAACTCATCTGAATAATCTGATTCTGTTCAAAATTCATCAACCGAAGTGACAGCAATATAATATCGGGTAGTAGGAGAAAGTCATTCAAGAGTGAATTCACTGACATCAACCAAATCTACTCCTTGTATCTCATAACTTCCTCATGAACCTGTTTGAGTTCCATAATACATATAATACCCTATTGCATCATTTGAATCTTCCCAATCAAGATGAATAGTGGTATCTGAAACTTCCAATGCTCGCAGATCAGTTGGTATCTCTGAAGCAAAAACTATTGGAGTGATTAAAAATAATAGAGTAGCAGCAATCATATTAAGAATTTTTCTCATCGAAGCTGTGGTTAGAAAATATTTTTCTTGTTTTCATATCTTTTTAGAGTAATATCACAATATTAGAAATTTTTTTCTTTTTGACAACTCTTTATGCAGCAAAAAAATATATTCAGAGCTTTTACCCTTCCTGAACTCCTTGTTGCTATAGCTGTTATCAGTGTGTTAGCACTTGGGATATCACAATTTAACTTCAATCGTCTGAGTCAAAAGCAACAAATAGAAATTGAAGTAGTAAAACTCATAAGTTTAATCGAAGATGTTCGAAATAATGCACTTATTGGGAGATGAGTTGGAACTTCGCTAGTAACTCCTACTGCCTGGAATATCACTCTCAGTAATGATACTTCCAGTGGAACAATATTAACTCAGTATTATTCGGGGTCACTTAATACTTATAATACATGGAATACTCGCTTTCCTTTTAGTATTCAGGAAATACGTTGTGAAAATATAAATGGAAGTAATTCTACTACTTCAAGACGAATAAATCTAAGCTTTACCTGAACTCTTTGAGGGATTAATTCTGGCTGTACTTGAATAGTAAATCCAAAAATTATTGAAATAGATTATGGACTTCCTGATCTTCAAAAAACAATTCATTTCAATCTCCTAAGTGGAGTTATTGAAATAGATTAAATACCTTTTTAGAACTTATATATTCCCCATATATATAAATACTTATGAATATGGGAGTAAAAAGAAGTATTTTTCCTATATCACCTATATCGACAAGATTCAAGATTCTTTGAAACACAAAAAACAAGAATGCAGAAAAAATACACGTCCATACAAAGCTCAATACATAAGACCGAGGAATAGGAATACCTCGTAATACAATGATTCCCGTAACACACATCAATATTGCTTGGGTTATAAGAGTTACTACACCCGCACCAAGGAATGAATAATGCGGAATCAATATAATATTTCCTATAATATTGAGAAGAGTCACTCAGAGATTTATCCAAAGCAACAGTGATTGTCTTTCAGAAGCAATCATCATATAAATACAACACAGTGCAAGAAAATGAAATAACAGCACTCAAAAAACTATATGCAGTGCTTGTACAGAATTAAAACTATGTATGAGTGGACTAATATATTCTGGAGTCGCTATTATCCGAACTATTTGTTCTGCAAACAAATTTCCAAGAAGGAGTATGAGAATTCAAAAACTTCAAAGAATTTTAAAAGAAAGAAAAAAGATTTTTGAAATCTCGTCATATTTTTTTTCAAGGTATTTTTCACTCAAACTCGGCAGAATAGAATTAAGATAAAAACCTCCTACAACCATAAGTACTTCCACTATTTTCATAGGAAGTCAGTAGAGTGCAATAGAGATATTTGCAAGCTCTGGTGGTTCTAAAATAGAGAGAAGTATAATATCTACCTTGAAATATATTACTGACAAAAAAAGGGCTAATCCATATGGAAGTGATATTTTAAAAATATAGAGAAGATAGTCTCTATCAAAGCGATACCGTATTTTTACAAATTTCTTTGCATAGAAATAGTTTAATCAGGTATTACAGATAATTCACAGTAAACCAGCAATAAAAACAGACAAAAACGCTACTGGCTTTTGAGAAATATCTGTAAATACATAGATAAGAAAAAATGAAATAAGTCAGATATTGATAAGTTTTCCTGACACAACGGAGATGAGCGAAAACTCCATCTTCATCTGAGATTGCATAAATGCAAGAAGTGATGAGTTTATAAGACTCACTACTGTAAAAGCTCACACTATAAAAATAGCAATAAGTGTGAGAGTATCATGGTATCAAGGGAGAAAAAATGCAAGTATGAAAGCTATTATCCACATTCCAAAACCTAAAATAGTTCTTAGGGTCAAGACATTTCAGACAATAATTTCTGGAAGCACTTTTTTTCGACTAATTTCTCGAACCGTAATAGTATACAGTCCAAGATCCGCTAAAAATGCAAAGATTCAGAGGTAATTATATACTTTATTATAATTCCCATACATCTCTATAGGAAGATATTTTGTAAGAATTCCAATAAGAAATATTGATATAAAGGCTGTAAGAGCTTTAGATATGACTTGACTCAGAGTATTGGATGCTATTTTTTTATACAATGTCGATAGCTTGAAAAATATAATTTTGCAATTCTTAGGGAAGAATTTATTATACAGTCTATAATAAATAGTTTTCAAAAATAAAAAAGTAATTATGAAAAAAGCGACTATAGCGAGTCTATCACTTCTCACTTTTTTGAGTATAGGAGCTATATTTTTATTTCTAAGTTGAAATCTTTCAAAAGATATTACGACTCTTGCGGAATCTCCTATAGACGAGACTCTTATTCTCAAAGAAAATACACCTACAGCTCCAGAGAACATTCCTGACGAAACACAACAAGAAAAAACAAAAGAAGAACTCGTTCGAGAAAAGATAGAGTCTATTAAACGACGGCTGTGATTTAAGGAACTCATTATTGCTGGGGATGAATACTTTAGGAACGATCAGTTAGCCCTCGCTCTCACAAAATACTTAGATTTTTATAAAAAAAATCCAAACGATATGTTGATTCTCCAAAAAATAGGAGACACCTACTTTGCTATGAAAAAATTTGGAAGTGCTCTAAATTACTATAATCAAATATCTCCTCTAAGCTCTGAACAACGAAATACCATTGCGCATATTTTATTTTATACCTCTGATCTCGAGGATTCTGAAATGAGAACAAAACTACTTTCAGATCTATCTGAGCTTTGACTCAAACAAGATGAATATTTTTATTATTCCAATACTCTTTCTTGTATTGATGACTTTCATCTCTGTAAACTTGCTTTTCAAAAATATTTTTCACTCGATGATGCTGGAGAAACTCTGAAAAACGAGCTTCCTGAGAATATTAGGGAAATAAGCTTTGTTCCTTTGAAAAATATTAAAAATGCTATACAAAATTATAGAAATTTTCAAGTTGATGAAGTATATTTAAAAAATGCTTTTATTATTTGAGCCTGGTATTCTGATGAGATGTATAGTATAGCACAAGTGCTTTGAGAAAAACTTCTTGAAGAAAAACCAGACTATAAACCCGTTCTCAAAATAGTGGCTCAAAGTTACTATGAGCTCTGAAATTATGATACATCTCGGAGTGTTTTTTGAAATTATTATGAAATAGATGATAGTGACCCTGTCGTAGCATATATGTTGTGAATTATAAATTCAAAACTCCGAGAATACGTTCTTGCAAACATATATTTTTATAAATCACTTGATTATAACTATGAACCAAGCATTGATGCTCGAAGACATATTATCTATAATTTCTATTTGCTAAAGAACTATGAAAATATGTTCAAAGCATTTGATGAACTCATACAAAATGATGCTGCAAGCAAGGAAGACTTACGTGTTGCTATATACTATGCCATCCTTCATGAGAGATACAAGGATGGAATCTCATGGGCTCAAATTGGACAAAAGAACTTCCCTGAAAGTTGAGATTTTTATACCTATGAAGGTTGGATACTCAGAGACTCAGGAGAAACTCAAGAGGCAAATATAATCTTAGAAACAGCTCTGAAGCTCGATCCAGAAAACCCTTTTGTTTTGATAAATAATGCATATAATGAAAAAGATAAAGGAAATATAGACCTTGCAAATGATCTTTTCCAAAAGATTATCGAACTTGCCCCAGAGAGTGATTTTGCAAGTCAGGCAAGACTAGAACTCTCGCCTGAAGAGTCTGATTTATAATCCATAGAACCTCATGACTTTTGAACAACTCGACATACAAAAAAAAGACTCTGACAAAAAAAAGCAAGATATAGAACAAGAAAAAACAGAGCAATTTTGGCTTGAAAAGCAAGTACTCAGAGAAACTTCTGATTTACTTCATAGTCTCGCTGTTAAAATTTCTCAAGAATTTGGTATCGATATTACTCAAGCAAAGGAGCTCATACGAGGAGATACTTCCGATGATTTAGATGCACTCAAGTGAAACCTCTATAATGGGAAAAAGATAAATACCATAGACCTTAAAAATGCTATCTGAGAAGCTCGAAAAGCTATAGAAAGTCTCAGCAAGAAGAAACGTGAATCTCTCAAAAAATCCCTTGATGCTGAGCGTTATGCACCAGAAAAATACGAATACAGTATTAATAAAAGATTTATTTCTCCTGATGTACTCTTTCGAGTCAAAAACCCTCAAAACATAAAAGACCAAGTTATTGGAGCTGGACTTTGACTCATAGATTCGACTGAAGCTGTGATACTATTTACCTATGCTCTTGGAAAGTGAATTTTATTTACCCCCTATCATCTCTATCTTCTCATTACCGGGCAAGCAAGATATGAAGGTTGGAGAAGAATTTAAGAAATTATCTGTTCAAGAAGGTTTGCAATAGTCTTTTTATCATGTTTATATAGACTCTCTCTATCGAGTAAATCTGCTTCAATATAACGTATTTTTCTTCTTTCAAGTTCTCGTTTTTCCCCTTCAGAAAGAAAAAGGAAATCTCCTCCCTTGATACTTATATGACTTTGAAATTTTTCTCTTTCTCTTTGGGAGAGCTGGATTTTTTTATTATTCGATATAAATATATCTATTTTTCGGCCGAGAAATCTTTCTACTTTATTTATAAAATCAAGATAGGTAAGTCATTGTGTCTCTCCTCATTTATTTGTAGAATTTCCTATATAAATAATTTTTGCCTCTGTTTTTTTAATCACCTCTTGTACTCCCCCAATTACAAAATTTGAAATAATAGAAGTAAATAAGTCTCATGGAGCAATGATAATATAATCTGCTTTTTTTATAGCTTTAAAAACATCTTTGTGTTGATAGGCATGTTTTGAATCTTCCATAAGTTCTAAATCTGAAATTCCTGAAGTATAGGAAGCAACATTCGAAATTCTATCCTGTGTTTCTATTACCTCTCCATTTCAAAGTATAGCTTTGATATATGCTTTTTTTGTTGTAACTGGAATAATAGTAGCTTGTACTTGAAGAAGTAAATGCATCAAATCAAGCATTTTATTATAGTCTTTATCCAGATTATAATACAGATTTGCCATCAAGATATTCCCTACTTTATGTCATTTTATTGAACTTGAAAGTGGAAGCGTAAAATCTAAAAAAAACTGGTCTGTTTGTTTTATAAACTCCCGGAAATCTTCTCAAGCTCCGACAAGTCTAAAATAATCCCATACTGTGAGACCTGATATCGTAATATCTCTTTCTATAACTGTCTCAAGATATTGTTGAAACTCGTCTCTTCGGCTTGACCCTGACATCATAAACAGACATCTTCGCAAATCACCTGGAGGTGGGAGATGAAGTCCAAGTTCTTCTTGAAATTTACGCATCAATTCACCTGTAGTTCGTCCATCATCACTCATCGAAACAATCGAAGATATTTGTATGTCTTTGGGCAAATACTGATACAGAGCATCCAATAAATTTGATTGCCCATTTCATCCTCAGATCGTTACTATTTTTTTCTTACTCATCCAAACAATAAAAAAATACTTACAAACATTGTAAGTATTTTTTGTGAAATGTAATATTTTTATTCTCAATCTAGTATATCACTTACTTTTGAAGCTGAATCAATTTGCAACTGAGCATTCGTTATTTTCTCTCTTTCAGCATTTATTTGCATATCAAGCATCATTGCCATAGCCTCTAGCATATCTACTTCTACGCTCTCAGGATTCATAAGTTGCTTAGAAATAAATATTTCTACTTTTCTCCTATCTTCACTATTATATGTTTCCAAGAAATAATTATCAGCCCATGCTAATTGATCAAGAATATTAGCAACTGTCATTAAATCAGAATTTGAGGCTCATTCACTATGAATTACATCTCTAGCTGCTTGAAAATGCCTCATGAAGTATTCTGCAAAATGTGAAGATAAATCTTCCCTAGTAGCATTATTATTATCTCCAGGATGAGGAATCCTCCCTTTATAGTCATGTTTTATTTGACTCGTAATTGTTGCAAATTCATCTCATAAAGATACCCTATCTAATGTATCAGCTCCTATTGTCATAATATATATTTAATTGTATAAAAACATTAAAACAAATATATAATAAATACTATTAATATATTGTCAAATATATTAATAGTAAAATGCTTTATGAAATACATCTATATCTCCAAAATCTTCTTGGAGTTTTTGTTTAGTAATAATCTTAGATTTCTCGACTCAAGGTTGATCAAAGGCATTGATCTCAAAGAGTTCTCAAAGATAGGCAATTTGGAACATAAACATATAGAGAAGCTCCCCTATATTTTGTTCGTTAAGCTTTGGAAGTGAGATATTACAAACTGGATGTCCTTCATTTTTGAGTGAAGTCATAGTCCCATATTTTTCTATTTTTAGGAGTTTCTGAAAACTGAGTTTGATATCTTTTGTTACTTTGTAGTCTGTATTTGACTGTAAAATATCAAGAAACATAAAAAGTTTATCTTGTGGTCCATCTTGATAAAGTTGGAGTTGTGAATGTTGGTCAGTAACTCCGAGCGAACTCGTAAGTGTAACCCCCTTTTTATCTTTTCCAATACTTTCTCCCATCAATTGTTTATACCACTCTCCAACTTGAAACATTCGAGATGAATATGGGAAAAATACAGTGATATTTTTATGCTCTTTCGTATAATAGTGATATTGTAATAACGCAAGCTTGAGTGCTGTATTTTTTTGTATATCTGAACTGAGAAAATTTTCTCGAGACTCTGCAATCCCTTCTAAAAATCCTGAAATATTTACTCCAGAAAATGCAAGTGGGAGAAGTCATACTGCTGTAAAAACTGAAAATCTTCCTCCTATATTTTCAGGGATATAAAAACACTGGAAATCTTCTTCGAGTTTTTTTCGCATTGTACAATTTTTTCCCACAATAAAACAGAAATGTTTTTTCCAGTCTGCAGTAACACATTGAACTTGTTCTCGAAAGAAGAGATATTCACTGAGAGTTTCTATCGTACTTCCAGATTTTGAGATAAAGCAAAAAAGTGTTCTCCTGATATTTACCACTTGCAGAGTGTCTGCGATAGCATCAGCATCAATATTATCAAGCACATAAATGTTTTTTCACTTTTTATTTTTTTGCTCGTTATAGTATTTCCCGTAGAGAGACTCTAGCAGAGCTTTCGTTCAGAGTGCACTTCCTCCAATTCATAGTATTACTATGGAGTCAAAATCATCTCGGACATCATTCACAAAATCTTGGATTTTTTGAATATCTACATATTTTTCAACATCTATAAATCCTAAATTATCCCGTTTTGTTGTAAGTGTAGAAATAATTTGTTCTACTTTTTCTTGTGAAACACTTCATAATTGAGTATTTCAGATATCGAGTTGTATCATGGTGTAATAATCCTTTACCCCTACGGGGAGTTTCCTTTGGAAAAGGAAACGTAAATAAGATAGTTTCTACAATAATGTTTTTATAAATTTTTGTACTTCTCCCTTAAGCTCTGGATCTTTCATGGCGTAAGCAATACAAGCCTTGAGATAGCCTATTTTACTTCCTGTATCATAACGTGTTCCTTCTACTTGAAGTCCATAAATATCTCGGTCTTGTTGCATATCGATAAACGCATCCGCAAGTCGTATCTCTCCGTCTCATACTGATGATTTTGCATTTTCAAGATACTTAAAAATATCTGGAGTAAG
>UPTN01000658.1_pt1 | contig 17148 bp, 16 predicted proteins | sample 2160111 | NCBI WGS metagenome assembly UPTN01 (sample SAMN06265058, study PRJEB28932) | marine metagenome | isolation source: Columbia River Estuary | place: USA:Columbia River Estuary, USA | collected 2014-05-05
TTATTGATGTAACTACTTCGAGAGAGGAGTACGTTTACATTAAAAAAGAAAATGGCTTACTGGAACAAAAAATGACTCGTATGCGTCCTGGAACTGTTGGTATTTGTGCTGCCTTAAAGTATAAATACAATGTTGATGCAATACCTCATGTATTGTGTGGAGGTTTTACAAAAGAAGAAACAGAATATGTTTTGGTTGACTGTCATTATTTGGGTTTGGATAATATTATGGCTTTGCGTGGTGATTCGATGAAACATGAACCTTATTTTATTCCTACACCAGGTGGAAATAATTTTGCGGCTGAGCTGGTAACTCAAATTAAGGAATTGAATGAAGGAAAATATTTGCACAATATTATTGAGACCAATAACAAATCTGATTTTTGTATTGGAGTTGCTGGATATCCTGAAAAACATTTAGAAGCGCCAAGTATGGAAACAGATTTGCGTAGATTGAAAGAAAAGGTTGATGCTGGAGCGGATTATGTAGTAACACAAATGTTTTTTGACAATTCAAAGTATTTTGATTTTGTTGAAAAAGCGCGTAAAATTGGCATAACAGTACCAATAATTCCAGGGATTAAACCAGTTGCTATAAAAAGACATCAACAAATATTACCACAGATTTTTAGGTTGGATATGCCAGAAAATTTAATTTCGGCGATTGAAGGTTGTAAAGACAATCAGCAAGTTAGGGAGGTTGGTATAGAATGGGCCGTTCAACAATCTAAAGAATTGATCGCTCATGGTGCGCCTGTTGTTCATTTTTATTCAATGGGGAAATCGGATAATATCAAAGCAATAGCTAAGGAAGTTTTTTAATGATTGTTTAAAATCAGTTTTTTTAATAGCTGAATAAAGAAAAGTAATAAATGTTAAATTGTTTAGGTGAAATATTTGATTACTTTTGTATCAGAAAAATAACTAAAAAATAGATATCATGGCAATAGAAGTAACAGACGCAACTTTTGACGAAATAGTATTAAAATCTGACAAACCAGTAATGGTTGATTTTTGGGCAGCTTGGTGTGGTCCTTGTAGAATGGTTGCTCCAATAATGGATCAATTAACAGCAGAGTATGAAGGGAAAGCTGTTATAACAAAAGTAGATGTAGATGCAAATCAAGAATTTGCAGCTAAATATGGAGTTCGTAATATTCCAACAGTACTTGTTTTTAAAAATGGTGAAATTGTTGAAAAACAAGTTGGTGTTGCTCCAAAAGCTACTTACGCACAAAAAATTGATGCACATTTATAAGATGTGATTTTAATATTTTTATTTATAAAGGCTCGATATTTTTATCGAGCTTTTTCTATTTAAATGGTATATTTACAATTATCAAAAAATGTGTAATGGATAATTTATCAGTAAATAAACTTTCAGAATTAAACAACCTTGAATTGCTGGCAAATCAGGTTGTTGAAGGTTTCATTACTGGAATGCATAAAAGCCCGTTTCATGGATTTTCAGTGGAATTCGCGGAGCATAGATTGTACAATACAGGAGAAAGCACACGCCATATTGACTGGAAGCTATTTGCGAAAACAAAAAAACTTTTTATCAAGCGTTACGAAGAAGAAACCAACTTAAGATGTCATATTATTATAGATAATTCGGCTTCAATGCATTTTCCAGATGTAAAAAATGAATCGTTACAAAATTTATCGAAAATTGCATTTTCAACTGTTGCCTCAGCTGCTTTAATGGAGATTTTAAAGCGTCAGCGTGATGCTGTTGGTTTGAGTATTTATAGCGATAAAAATGAATATTATGCCCCTTCAAAAGGTGGTGATCGTCATAGACGAATGTTGTTAGCGCAGTTAGATGTCCTTTTAAAAGGAAAATCTAAAGCGAATACTGATACTTATTTGGCTTTACACGAGATTTCAGAAAAAATACATAGAAGGTCATTGATTTTTTTATTTACAGATATGTTTCAGCCAAATAAGAATGAAACAGCGCTATTTGAAGCTTTACGTCATTTAAAATACAACAAACACGAGGTTGTTTTGTTTCACACTTATGACGGAAAGTTAGAATTAAACTTTGATTTTGAAAATTCACCTAAAAAGTTTGTTGATGTTGAAACAGGTGAACAAATTAATTTATATGCCTCTTCAGTTAAAAAGCAATACAATATTGAAGTGCTAAATTATTTTAATGAATTGAAATTGAAGTGTATGCAGTATAAAATAGATTATGTGCCAGTTGATATACATGAAGGGTTTCATCAAATACTAATTTCATATTTGATTAGCAGAAAAAAATATTTTTAAAAAACATATAAAAAGCTTTGCAGATATAAAAAACACTCTTATATTTGCATCCGCTAAGAGCAACGGTTTGGTAGTTCAGCTGGTTAGAATACCTGCCTGTCACGCAGGGGGTCGCGGGTTCGAGTCCCGTCCAGACCGCAAAAATCCTGATAATCAATTGATTATCAGGATTTTTCATTTTATAAAACAATAGGTGTTTGGTATTCGTATGATTGATTCAAACGGTACTTATAAAATATCTTTTTTAGGCTTCCAACTTAATTATGGTAATTATAGCCTCAAGATGTTACCACTAAATTTGTAACAAAATTAGTTGCTGTAATTTTTTACAAACTCATCAAAAGGCATTGGTTTTAGATTTCTTGCTTCGTAGTGTGCTAAGTACGTTTTGTAATTTCTTTTAGCGAACTGAATAATTGCATCCGATGTACAATATTCATAAATTTGAGTTGATTTCATGTGAATAGAATTTTGGGGTTTAAATTATATTTACAATACTAATTGCATTCAATTTTGTATTTGAATAATTAAAACTATAAAAATATTTTTTAATCTCCAAAAAAAACACCTCTTTTTTGATAAAATCAACCATTTGTACTGAAAAACACTCCATTTGTACTGAAAAACAATCCAATCATTGAAAAAAGGGAAAGATATCAGATTTGATATATAATTCAAAAGCTGCTTTTTTTATTATGCTTTTTCACTCATATTCTTATTATAAGTTAAGTGAAAACGAATCTAAATGGTTATTTTCGCATAAAAATTTATAGAATTAAGGGAAAAGTTTCAAGGATTTTAAAACTGAATATTTTAACCTTTCACCTAACGGGAAATACGCGAAACCAAATATATGAAAATCTTAAACTCAACAATTTTAGCAAGCGGAGAACCATTGCTTATTCTGCACGGATATTTTGGGATGAGTGATAATTGGAAAGCTTTGGGAAATATGTTTGCTGAAAAGTTTGAGGTACATTTAATTGATCAAAGAAATCATGGTCGCAGTTTTCACTCTGAAGAATTTGATTACGAGTTATTGGTTGAAGATTTAAAATATTATATTGAATCTTATAACTTGAAAAAAGTAAATCTTTTAGGCCATTCAATGGGTGGGAAAGTAGCCATGCTTTTTTCAGTAACTTATCCGGAATTGGTTTCAAAATTAATTGTAGCTGATATTGCTCCAAGATATTATGAACCACATCATGAACAAATTTTAGCAGCCCTAAATGCGGTGAATTTCTCAATTCATAATTCTAGAAAAAAAGTTGAAGAAGTATTGCAACTTTATATTCAGGAGTCTGGAATTATTCAATTTATGCTAAAAAATGTATATTGGAAAACGAAAGGTAAACTTGATTTTAGATTTAATTTACATAGTTTAACTTTAAATAATAGTGAAGTTGGTGAGGCATTACCTTCTTTTACGCATTTTGATGAGCCGACCTTGTTTTTAAAAGGTGAAAAGTCGAATTATATTACATCTGAGGATGAAGCTTTAATTGAAGCACATTTTTCAAATGCAATTATTAAAACTGTAAAAAATGCAGGGCATTGGCTGCATGCTGAAAACCCTACTCAATTTTATGATGAGGTTATCATGTTTTTAAATTAAAAAACGTCAAATAAATTTATATGAATTTTAAATGAGAATAGAATGAAAACAATTTTAAGAATGTTATTAACTGCTGTAGCTGTGATGGTTATTGCTAATTTTTTACCAGGAGTTGAAATAACCGACTTTACCAACGCTATGTTTGTTGCCATCGTTTTAGGTTTTTTAAGAATTACAGTGCAACCCTTATTAGTGCTGCTAACACTACCAGCAACCATACTTACTTTAGGCTTATTTCTATTGGTAATTAACGCTGTAATTATAATGCTAGCAGGTTATTTTGTTGATGGTTTTACAGTAAATGGTTTTTGGATAGCCTTTCTTTTTAGTATCTTATTGTCTGTTTTTCAATCAATCTTATATTCTTTTTTAAGAGAAAATAATCAAAGATAGTTGAATTTGAACGAATTAAATATTTGAAAAGTGCATAAAAAGTAGTAATTTTGCACCCAATTTTAAGGATTTTTAGATTAAAACAACATAAAGATGAATATTACAAAAGAGAATGTTGATGCATTAAATGCAGTAGTAAAAGTTGAAATTTCTGCTGCTGATTATCAAGATAAAGTAGCGAAAATTTTACAAGATTACCGTAAAAAAGCGGATATTCCTGGATTTAGAAAAGGACAAGTACCTTTAGGAATGGTGCAAAAACAATACGGAAAATCTATTATGATTGATGAAGTTAATAAATTACTTCAAGAATCATTAAATAATTTTTTAATTGAAGAAAAATTAGACATTTTAGGAAATCCATTGCCTAAAATGCAAGATGATTTTTCTTGGGATGCAGATGATTATTCATTCGAATTTGAACTTGGATTAGCGCCTGAATTTGAAGTGAATTTAGATGCAAAAAAGAAAGTTACGAAGTATAATATTGTAGCTGATAAAGAATTGATTGATAAAGAAGTTGTAAATATTCAAAAACGTTTTGGTAAAATTGTACCTCAAGAAAATGTAGTTGAAGGTGTAAATATTACAGGGACCTTTGTTAATGAAGAAAAAGAAATCAACAAAAAATCTACAATTGCATTTGATACTATTGATGGAAAATCAAATCAAAAATTGTTTAAAGGTGCTAAAATAGGCGATGTTATTGAATTGAATTCGAAAGGATTGTTTGATGATGCTCATAAATTAATGGGAGCTTTAGGTTTAACGCACGACGAAATTCATGGATTAGAGATTCCTTTAACTTTTACAATTGAAGAAATTAATACTACTGAACTTGCTGAAGTAAATCAGGAATTATTAGATAAAGTTTTTGGACCTGATGTGGTAAAAACAGAAGAAGAATTAAGAGCCAGAATTAAAGAAGATGCAGAAAAGCAATTTCTAACTCAGGCTGATCAGCAATTGTTAAACGCAGTTACTGAATACTTAGTTGAAAACACAAAATTTGAGCTGCCTGCTGAATTTTTGAAAAAATGGTTGGCAGTTGCTGGTGAAAAACCAATGACTAGTGAACAAGCTAGTGAAGAGTACGAAAAATCGGAAAAAGGTTTACGTTACCAGTTAATCGAAGGGAAGGTGTTGAAAAATAACAATATAAAACTTGATTTTGAAGAGTTAAAAGACTTTACAAAAGGTTTTGTAAAAGTGCAAATGGCTCAATACGGACAATTAAATCCTGAAGAAAAGGAATTGGATGATATTGTTCAACGTGTTTTAAGCAATCAAGATGAAGCTAAACGTTTACAAGAACAATTGGTAAGCCAAAAATTGTTGACTTTCTATAAAGAGAACATTACTTTTAAAGAAAAAGAAGTGAACTATGAAGAATTTGTAAAAGAAGTTTACAAATAAAAAATAAAGTAAATTCATAAAAAAACTCCTTAATTTCTTTAAGGAGTTTTTTTATGCGTTAAATTATTTACGCTTTTGACCTCTGGTTTTAGGTTTTTTGTATTTTTTGGCAATTTCTCTTCTGTAAGAACCGCCTAAATTTACACGAGAATTTTTTTCTTTTTTCTCGTGAAATGCTGGTCCGCTTGGCTCAGCGATAGTTCGTTTTACAACTTTTTCTGGAGCTTCTTTGGTCTTTTCCTCATCAATTAATTGAGATGAAATTTCAATGACTTCCGGTAAATCTAAAACTTCAATTTCCCTGTTCATCAACAATTCAATTTCACCTAAAAAGTCAGCTTCTTCTTCAGTAAAAAATGAAATAGCAATCCCTTCCTGTTCAGCTCTACCAGTTCTTCCAATTCTATGAATATAATTTTCAGGTTCATTGGGAATGTCGAAATTTATAACGTGTGTTACATTGGTCAAATCTAACCCACGGGCAATAATATCGGTTGCAATTAAGACTTTAAAAAAGCCCATTTCAAAGTTTTTTACGGAGCGTAAACGGTAATTTTGAGTTTTATTGGAATGAATAACGTCTGTTTCGCCAGGCAATAAAATTTCTAATTCTTCATATAAAATATTGGCTTGTTTTTTGTTTTTTACAAACACTAAAACTTTGTTATAGGTTTCTTTATCCCTTAATAAATCTACTAAAAAATTAACTTTTGTATAAAAATTAGGTATTGGGTATGCCAATTGTTTAATGGTATCCAACGGACTTCCACTTGCAGCAATTTCAATTTTTATTGGTGATTTAAAAAACTGATCCAAAATAGAAGCAACCTCGTTAGTTAAAGTTGCAGAAAACATGATACTTTGACGGTTTTTTGGCAATAAATCGAGCAATGTAATCAATTGAGGTCTAAAACCAAGATTCATCATTTCATCAACTTCATCAATTACCAATTTCTGAATGTATTTTAGTTTTAAAATGCCATCTAAAGCCAGGTCTAATAAACGACCAGGTGTAGCAACCAAAATATCTTGTCCTTCAAAAACAAGTTGTTTTTGTTTGTTTAAATTGGTTCCTCCGTAAACACCTGCAAATCGTACATTTATATAAGGTGTTAAACTTTCAATTTCAGCAACAACCTGTACAACCAATTCGCGGGTAGGCACTACAATTAATATACGTGGATGTTTTTGTTTTGAAAATGTAAGCTGACGTAAAATAGGCAATAAGTAAGCAAAAGTTTTTCCTGTTCCTGTTTGTGCGATTCCAATTAAATCTTTACCACTCATAATTTCTGGAAATGCTTTTTCCTGAATTGGGGTAGGTGTACTAAAACCCATTTCATCAAGGGCATCTAGCAAAAAGCGGTTTATGTTTAAATCGGAAAAATTCATTACTTGTAGTTTTTTGCAAAGATAAGCTTAAATATCAGAATTCATTTTTTAATTTGAGATGGCACATAGCTGCAAAAATTATTCTGTCGACATTTCAAACAACAACCAATTATTTGGATCAAAATTTAATTCTTTTACTTCTCCGCTACTTTCTATTACAAATGGTTCGGTTTTATAAGTAACTCTAATTGTTTTAATTTCAGAAGAGCCATCGGTATAAATAAGTTCAACATCTAGCGGAAATTCAAAAGCAGTTCCTTGTGTTTGCTCCAACATGAGTCGTACTTTATTATTGTAATAAATCCAATTCGATTTTAAAACAGGATATTCAGATTTCATTAACCATTGCTTAAAGAATACATCTAAGTTTTTACCAGCTGTTTTTTCCATAACATTTTTAAAATCTAATGTTGAAGCATTGCTGAATTTGTAAGAATTGTAATAAGTTTTAATGCCTTTGAAAAATACATCGCTTCCTAATTCTTTTCTAAGCATATGCAAAACCCAGGCACCTTTTTCATAACTGTTGGGATTTAATAAATCGACTAAATTGGTTGTTCTGGCATCAACAATTGGTGTTTGTTGTTTTTTGTAGAAATCAAAAACCTTTTTTCTTTCGTTGACCATTCTTCTTTGAAAAACAGAATCTCCTTTAGATTTTTGCACGTATAAATCGGCAAAATAAGTTGCAAATCCTTCACTTAACCAAATATGAGGCCAGTCAATTTCTGAAGCAGCATCTCCAAACCATTGATGTGCAATTTCGTGCGCCATTAAAGGATCAATTTTGCCTTCCCCTGTAATTGCTTTTTCGTGATAAAAAATGGCACTAGCATTTTCCATACCACCGAATTGTGTGGTAGATTGAACATTTGCCAATTTTTCAAAAGGAAATTCGCCTATGGTTTCAATAAAAAAATCTAAAATTTCTTTACCATTTGAAAAGTCATGAAAGCCTTTTTCCCTTGCTTGTGGATAAACCCAACTTGAAACAGGGATATTTTGTGTTTCACCTAACTGTTGCACTTCAAAATTTGCCACTCCAATCACCATTACTTTTGTTGGTAATGGAATAGCTGTTTTGTAATGTGTTTGTTTTAAGTTATTTTTTAGAACAGTTTCCTTAACCAAAATGCCGTTGGCAATAACTTGATAATGTTTGGGTGCTTTTACGATATATTCAACGGTTGCTTTGTCAAACGGATGGTCAATACAAGGAAACCAGTTATGTGCTCTATTTGGCCAGTTATCAGCAAAAAAGGTACGATCTCCAAAGCTGTTTTGTCTAATAATTAATCCTGTTTTTGGAATACCACTATATTTAATTGTGAAAGTGTACTTGAGGTTTGGGAAAATGTGTTTTGGTGTAATTGTAAGTTTATTATTTTGTTGTTTAAAAGCAACGGGTATGTTATTTTGGTAAATAGAATCGACTTTCATTCCCTCTCCTGTTAAAGCGTCTTGCTCAACGAAATCAAGGTCAAAGGTTGCTATATTTTTCATAAAGCGCATTGAAACTTCCATTGAAGCTTTGATGTTGTTGTTTTCATCATTCAATTCAATAGACAATTTATAATGTTCAATATTTAATGCACTAAGCTGTTCGTGGGTTGTTTGCGCTTGAATTATTGCAACAAAAAGTAAAAATAGAAAGGTAAATTTATAGCGGGTTTTCATTATAACTTAGATTTGAGATTTCAAATATACCTAAAACTAAGAAAAGAGCATAAAAAAAGTCCGTTGAGAAGAGTCAACGGACTTTTTAACTAAATCCAAATTACTAAATTTCGTTATAAAGACTAACAACTTCTTTGATGTCAGTAATTTTTTTATCTTTTATGTCTGATGAAAGGGTTGCATTATCAATTAAAAATTCACCAATTTCTTTTGAAAATTTTGAACTTGAAGACGGAACCTTAATCAATTCGTCATAAACTTTTTCAATATAATAGGTTTTACTTCCATTATAATCTCTTTCATATAAGTTTACTTTTCTTCCTATTTCAATAGCTTTCACTAAGATCATTTCACAGTCGTAATAAATTCTAACAAATTTCTCATCGCCTCTTGTGTAGCATTTAACAGATTCTACATCTGGTTTTTGAGTATTTCCTTCATTGTCAATATATTCAATATGAACTAAACTTTTTGCATCGCTAAATTTTTCAATTTTAACATTGGCAATTGTATCATAACGCTTGGTTATAATGGTTCCGTTTTCGAAATTTTGACCATAAATATTTATTGTAAAAATAAATAATGCGAGTACTACTATTTTATATTTCATTTTGTGTTGTTTTATAGTTGTTTTTTATTTCAATTTTGCATATCAAATGTACAAAATAATACTATGCGCGCATAGTATTATTATAACAATTTTATATGTTTCTCGTTGTTTTTAATGAGTCTAAATACACATAAATTACAATAGCCTTTTTAATTCACGAATACTTCTTATCTTTACAGCCTTAATAAATAAACACTGTAAAATGGATTACGGAAAAGAATTTAAAAAATTTGCAACAAAGCAACAGGGAATCAGCAGCTTACACTATGATAAAATAGTAAGTAGCGTTACCCCTTATATTATTGAAGAACGTCAGTTAAACGTAGCACAAATGGATGTGTTTTCGCGTTTAATGATGGATAGAATTATATTTTTGGGAACAGCAATTGACGATTATGTTGCTAATATTATACAAGCGCAACTATTGTTTCTTGAGAGTGTAGACAATTCAAAAGATATTTCAATTTATATTAATTCTCCAGGAGGTGGCGTTTATGCTGGATTGGGAATTTATGATACTATGCAATTTATAAAGCCAGAAGTTGCAACAATTTGTACGGGTATGGCAGCATCAATGGGTGCAGTTTTAATGTGTGCAGGTGAAAAAGGAAAACGTTCAGCGTTGCCACATTCACGTGTGATGATTCATCACCCATTAGGTGGTGCACAAGGACAAGCAAGTGATATTGAAATTACAGCTCGTGAGATTATGAAATTGAAAAATGAATTGTATGAAATTATCTCTAAACATTCAGGCCAAACAATGGAAAAAGTACATGCAGATTCTGATCGTGATTACTGGATGAAAGCTGAAGAAGCAAAAGCTTACGGAATGATTGATGAAGTGTTAATTAGAAAATAAATTCAAGTTACTATTAACTTAAACCTTTAAGAATGGCGAAAGATGAAGTTTTAGAATGTTCGTTTTGTGGTAGAAAAAAACCAGAGACGGATTTATTAATTGCAGGTTTAGATGCGCATATTTGCGATAAATGTATAGAACAGGCACACGGAATTGTGATGGAAGAAATTGCAGATAACAGTTCTGCCTCAATTTCTGCAGAATTAATAGTAAAAAAACCTAAAGAAATAAAGGCTTTTATTGATCAATATATGATTGGTCAAGATCAAGCAAAAAAAGTAATGTCTGTAGCTGTATACAATCATTATAAAAGGTTGTTACAACCTGCAACAAAAGATAAAGAAGATGTTGTTGAAATTGAAAAAAGCAACATCATTATAGTTGGAGATACAGGTACTGGTAAAACATTAATAGCACGTACTATTGCAAGAATGTTGAATGTTCCTTTTTGCATAGTTGATGCTACAGTTTTAACCGAAGCTGGTTATGTTGGGGAAGATGTTGAAACTATTTTAACGCGTTTGTTGCAAGCAGCAGATTACAATGTAGAAAAGGCTGAAAGAGGTATTGTTTTTATTGATGAAATTGATAAAATTGCTCGCAAAGGCGACAACCCTTCTATTACAAGAGATGTTTCTGGTGAAGGAGTTCAACAAGCTTTGCTTAAATTATTGGAAGGTTCAGTGGTAAATGTTCCGCCAAAAGGAGGAAGAAAACACCCAGATCAAAAATTTATTGAAGTCAACACAAAAGACGTATTGTTTATTGCTGGTGGCGCATTTTCGGGAATAGATAAAGTAATTGGAAAGCGTTTGAATCGCCAGGCAGTTGGTTACAGTGCTTCTATAAAGGAAGATAAAGTTGATGAAGGAAATTTATTACAGTATATTATTCCAAGTGACTTAAAAACTTTTGGATTGATTCCTGAAATTATTGGACGTTTACCTGTTTTAACGCATATGGATCCTTTAGATGCTGAAACTTTAAGGGCTATATTAACCGAACCAAAAAATTCCATTATTAAACAATATAAAAAGTTGTTTAAAATGGATGGAATTGAGTTTTCAATCAATGAAAAAGCATTGAATTATATAGTTGATAAAGCTGTTGAATATAAGTTAGGTGCCCGTGGGTTGCGTTCACTTTGTGAAGCTATTTTAACTGATGCCATGTTTGAATTACCTGGCACTGATGAAACTGAATTAATGATTAACGAAAAATATGCTGAAGATAAAATCAACAAATCTACGTTGAAAAGGTTGAAAGCAGTTTCTTAACATCAAATAAATGTACAGATAAAATTTAATCACCCTTTGTCTATTAAAGGGTGATTTTTTTATCTAAAATTTGTAATTTAGAAAACTTAAAATTAAAACCAATTAATAAAATTGATTTCCAGAACTACCATAGATCGTGTTTTTGAAACTGCTCGTGTTGAGGAGGTTATTGGCGAATTTGTTCAATTAAAAAAAGCAGGAAGTAATTTTAAAGGATTGAGTCCATTCTCAGATGAACGGTCACCTTCCTTTATGGTTTCGCCGGTTAAAGGAATTTGGAAAGATTTTAGTACAGGAAAAGGAGGTAATGCCGTTTCATTTTTAATGGAACATGAACATTATTCTTATCCTGAGGCCATTCGTTATTTAGCAAAAAAGTACAATATTGAAATTGACGAGATTGAACAAACTGATGAGCAAAAGCAACATGCTGATGAACGAGAGAGTATGTATTTGGTTTCAGAATATGCGAGTGGTTATTTTCATAAAATTTTATTGGAAGATGAGCAAGGCAAAGCCATTGGTCTAAGTTATTTTAAAGAAAGAGGATTTTCCATTGAAACCATCAAAAAATTTCAATTGGGGTATGCTTTAAATGAGTGGGATGCTTTTACTTCAGAAGCTTTGAATAAAGGTTACAACCTGAAATATCTAGAATCTACAGGGCTTACCATTGTTAAACAAGACATTCTTGCTTCAACCGGAACAAAACAATTTGACCGTTTTAAAGGTCGTGTATTATTTCCAATTCATAGTATGAGCGGAAGAGTGCTTGGTTTTGGCGGACGAATTTTAATAAATGATAAAAAAGCTGCAAAATATTTAAATTCACCCGAAAGTGAAATTTACCATAAAAGTAATGTCTTATATGGTATCCATTATGCCAAACAAAGTATTGCAAAAGAAGACAATTGTTATTTAGTTGAAGGCTATACCGATGTAATTTCAATGTCTCAGGCAGGTATTGAAAATGTGGTGGCGTCATCTGGAACGGCCCTAACAGAGAACCAAATTCGTTTGGTGAATAGGCTTACAAAAAACATCACCATACTTTTTGATGGCGATGCAGCCGGAATAAGAGCATCTATTCGTGGTATCGATTTGATTTTGGAGCAAGGAATGAATGTAAAGGTTCTTATGTTTCCCGATGGCGATGACCCGGATAGTTTTGCTAAAAAAGTTTCAAAAGAAGAACTTAAAGAATATTTAAAAAATAACTCACAGGATTTCATCAATTTTAAGGTTTCCTTATTGATGGAAGAAGCAAAAAATGATCCTGTTAAAAAGGCTGGATTAATTAGAGATATTGTAGTTAGTATTTCAAAAATTCCAGATAGAATTCAGCAAGAAGTTTACGTTCAGGAGTGTTCTAGAATTATGGATATTTCTGAAAGTGTTTTATTTAATGAGCTGGCCCAGCTCAACAGTAAAGCACAAAGAGAGGTTTCAAACAAAACTTCTCAAAACAAGCAACAATATAACAGGCCGGATCCAAACGAACCACCTTTAGATGTTTTATATCCAGAAGCGGCACAGTTTCAAAAGACACCACAGCTCGAAAAAGTTAATGAATTAAAAAAATACGAGCGAGAAATTATAAAAATTTTGCTTTTGTATGGAAATACGGAAGTTGTGTTTGAAGATTATATTGAAGGTGAAATGGTTGATGGAAATGATGGTAAAAAATTGAAAAAAGAATTGTTTAATAATGTAGTCTCAAAAGAAATTTATTTGAATTTACAAGATGACGAAGTTGAATTTACTGATACTATTTTCAAACAAGTTTATTATGAAATAATTGTCCAATTAAATCAGGAAGAATCAATCTCTGTTGATGCATTGGTAAACCATTCAAATACTGAAGTTTCACGATTGGTAACTAGTATTTTAATGGATGATGAAAAACATGTGCTTAGCAATTGGGAACGCAAAAACATTGTCATAAAAAGCAAAGAAAGCGATCTTTCTAAAATGGTACTTGATGCAATTTATAATTTACGTCGTGTATTGATAGAACAAAAAATTAGCTCGCTCATTGTTGATATAAATCAAAATGAGCGAGATCAGATACTTGAAACTGTTGTAAATTATACCCAGTTAAAACAACGTTTATTTGAACGTTTAAATAGAGTTGTGTAGCTTAATACTATACTTTTATAGAACAACCAATGGCTTTTGTATTAGTTAAGGCGGGTTTTTTACCATTTAATAAGGCGTCCACAGCATTTTCAACATACTTATCGGATACAGCAGTAGCATCTTGAGAATTGTTATCGATCGCACCAATATATTCAACTATCAAGGCTCCATTTTCTTTGTTTAATAAAAACACATGTGGTGTTCTAGTTGCACCATATTGAGGATAAATTTTTTGTCCGTCATCAAACAAATAAGGAAATGTAAAGCCTTTATCTTTTGCTCTTTGTTGCATTGAAGCAAAATCGTCTCCTTTTGAAATTTCAGGATTGTTAGGATTAATGGCAATTACGGGATATCCTTTTGTTTTATATTTTTTATCCAATGCAATAATTCTGTCTTCATAAGCAATTGAGTAGGGACAATGGTTGCAGGTAAAAATCACTATAAAACCTTTAGCGCTTTTATAATTTGCCAATGAAACCATTTTTCCATCCACATTTTTTAATTTAAAATCGGTTGCTTTGTCTCCAATTTTATAACCTTCCGAAGTGTTTTTTAAACCGAATGCAGTTATTAAAGTAAACACTAATAAAATAAAACTTGCTTTTAAAACTTTCATTTGTTAGTCTGTTTTTAAAAAATTAATCAATTCATTTTCTAATAATTCGTATGTAAATGATCGCTCATAAAATTTGCGATTGTTTTTATTATAAATAATAGTTGCCGGAACAGCACCAGACCATTCAGAACTTACTTTTGGGATCCAAGTATTTTGATCGGGATCAACCATTAAAACTACTTTTGGTTGTAAATTATGTTCTTTAATAAATGGAATTAACCTGGTTTCAACCTGATTTTTAAAATCTAAACTCACTAAAATAACTTCGATATTTTGATCTTTGTATGTTTCATGTAATTTTTGAAAAGCGGGTAATTCTTCTACACAAGGTTTACACCAAGTTGCCCAAAAATTAATGACATACGTTTTATCATTGTTTTTATTTAGCAATAATTCCAAGCCATCGTAATTAATTTCTTCAATTTTAATTTCTGATGATTTTTCAGCAACTAAATTTTCTTCAGGTTTCACTTCTGTTTTACAAGAAGAAAAAATGATTGAAACTATTATGATCACTAATATTTTATTCATAATTAAATTTAAAAGTATTAAATATATTTATTGGTAGAAAACAATTAACAGACGTTAACATTTTTAAAATAAGCCTATGAACCTTTCAATTCATTTGGAATTAAACAAACTGGAATTGGATCCATTTTATGTTTGTTGGCTTTGTTGCGTTGTGAATAAATTGCAAATACTTCTTTTTCTCTACCTTCAAAGTCACCAACTTTTTTCCCAGATTCAGCTTTTTTCATTGCCCATTCCAATTCGTCGTAACTAGCCCCTATCTGATCTTCATCGGTTTTATCATCTCCCCATAACCCATCTGTTGGTGGCGCTTTTTGAATGTCAGAATTTACACCTAAATAGTTAGCAATCTCATACACCTCAGATTTCATTAAATCAGCAATAGGACTTAAATCTACACCACCATCGCCATATTTTGTAAAAAAACCTACACCAAAATCTTCAACTTTATTTCCAGTTCCAGCAACTAAATATCCGTGAAGTGCTGCAAAATAATACAATGAAGTCATTCTAAGTCTTGCTCGCGTATTGGCAAGTGACATCAATCTATCTTCCTCATTTTCAACAGGAGGAAAAGAAGCTATTAAGTTATCGAAAACAGGCGTTAAATTTACCTGCTCCATAGAAACAGCATTAAAATTTTTCTTCAGCCATTTGATATGATCGTAAGCTCTTTCAACTTGACTTGCACCTTGATGAATTGGCATTTCAACGCATAACACTGGAAAACCAGTTTTTGCACACAAGGTTGAAGTAACTGCAGAATCTATTCCGCCTGAAATTCCAATCACAAAACCGTTCACTTTTGCATTTGTTGCATAGTCTTTTAACCAATTCACAATATAATCAACAACCTTTTCTTTATTCATACTTAAACTTTTTTACTAATTTTGACGTTTTATAAAATAGAAATGTAAATATAGTATTTAATGAATAAATTTATAGGCATACTTATTATTTTGTTCTTGTTTTCTTGTAAGAAAGAAACTGAAAAAAAAATCGATGTTTCAGGAATTGATGTAACTGTTTCAATTGAAAGATTTGACCAAAAATTTTATGAAACTACCGTTGAAACACTTCCAGAAATAAAGGCAGCATATCCTTATTTGTTTCCAATTCAAAACCCAGATAGTGTTTGGTTGAATAGAATTAACAGTGAAGAGGAAATTATATTGTATAAAAAAGCGCAAGCTGTTTTTGGAGATTTTGAAGCTGAAAAATCTCAAATTGAAACGTTGTTCAAGCACATAAAATATTTCCACCCAACTTTTAAATCACCACAAGTAATTACATTAATTACCAATTTAGATTATAAAAATAAAGTTTTGTACGCTGAAGATTTTTTATTTATTTCATTGGATATGTATTTAGGTGGAAATGAAGAAATTTATAAAGATTTCCCTTTGTATTTGGCTAGAAATTTTGATAAATCTCAACTAATGGTTGATATGGGAAAAGCCATAGGCGATTCTTATTTTATACCAAGTACCAACAGGCAATTTATTGATTTGATGGTGAATGAAGGAAAAAAAATGTACCAATTGGATTGTTATTTGCCAGACACTTCTGATGCTCAAAAAATGGGTTATTCAATTGAAAGTATGGCATGGGTAATCTCTAATGAAGAACCCATTTGGAAATATTTTATTGAAAATAAATTATTGTATAGCACCGATGCAGATTTGTACACTCGTTTTGTTGCCAATGCACCTTTTTCAAAATTTTATATTGATATTGATAAGGAATCCCCAGGGAAGATTGGCGTTTGGTTGGGCTGGCAAATTGTACGTTCGTACATGAAAAATAATGATGTAACTTTGCAACAACTTTTGCAATCAAATGCTGAAGAAATTTTTAAAAACTCTAAATACAAACCAAAAAAATAATGGCTGTAGCACATACTTCAAAAATTGAATTTACCGTAGGTTTAGATGAAAATAAAGTTCCTGAAAAATTACATTGGACTGCCGAAGAAGGTGGTATTTCTAATGAAGAAGCGAAAGCTTTAATGATTTCAGTTTGGGATACAAAATCAAAAGATACTTTACGGATGGATTTGTGGACAAAAGATATGCCAATTGATGAGATGAAGCAATTTTTTCACCAAACATTGGTTTCAATGGCTGGTACTTTTGAACGCGCTACCAACGATGAAAAAATGAGCGCTACAATGCGTGATTTTTGTGATTATTTTGCTGAAAAATTAGAATTGAAGAAGTAGGGATATTAATTAAAAGTCTAAATTCAATAGTCGTCACACTGATTTTGCCGAATCGAACTAGCCAAAAAATCTACCCAGCATTCTTAATCAAGTCAATTACGTATTTATAATCTTCAG
>UPTN01000659.1_pt1 | contig 17147 bp, 14 predicted proteins | sample 2160111 | NCBI WGS metagenome assembly UPTN01 (sample SAMN06265058, study PRJEB28932) | marine metagenome | isolation source: Columbia River Estuary | place: USA:Columbia River Estuary, USA | collected 2014-05-05
TAATGCACTTGATTACGGCTCAAGAGATTATAGGTTTGAATCCTATCGAGGTCACCATTAAAACCAGTACTTTACATCGTTTTTGTAAATACTGGTTTTTTCATTTGCAGAATATTTGATATTTACGCGCACTTAAACAAGCGTAGAGATCATTTAGGACAGATCGAATTTCCAGAAGATTATAACTCTAAACTTAAAAAAAAATAGCCCCCTACCTCTTTGGCAATGCAACCAGATATAGCCATAATTTCATTTATTTAGGTATATACAAAAACTTAATAATCCAGAATCAGTTCACCTAATGAATAGATTATAACAATTATTAATTCTAAGACGCCAAAAACAGAAACCCTTTTATTATTCTATTCTTCTTCCATACCTAAAGTTATTCACGGCAGTCATTAACTAGCCATAGTTTATCTGTGTCATTCACAATATATACATCAAATAAAGGTTCATCATCATTTGTATTTGTAAAAACACCATCTAAATTAACCAGAACGCATTCTCCTATTTCAGCTTCACTCAATATATCTTCTATATTAGAAATTAATATAGAACCCGCATCAAGTAGGTTTAAACTAATTGCACGTTCAGAACTATCTTCGCAATTAGTTGATAAGTGATATTGTATTATTGGAAAGCAAGGAGTTATACTTAATGGATTATCGCTGTTACAACTAATAATAATTGTGGATAACAGAAAGAAGATTAACTTTTTCATCGTGTAGTTGTTAGATTTATTTTAAAGGTAGGTTAATAAAGCCTATTGTTGATTCTCTTTTATTCTTTTCTTCTTCCATCTTTATTTCTTAATCGTCTGTTAGCACTATTTTTTTGTAGTAGAATTATTTCCTTGTCTCATCTCCATTAAATAAATTCCAGATTTTAAGTGATTTAAATCAAACTGATGACTTTCTAAATTGACATCGAGTTTAGACGAATACACCATTTGACCTAGTATATTGAATACTTTTAGGCTTTCAACTTTACAATAATTTAAGTACAAATATCCTATCTTGATAAATTAATCAGTTTATTAAAAAACAATGAATGTGAAGTGATTCTTTTAAAAATGCTCTCACAAATTATTTCAGAGCTAATGCGCCACATGATATAAAGTGGAAACTATCGGAATTGGAAAGTGAATATAAAGTTCGCTTATTAGATTTAAACAAAGAATTAGACATATCTAATAGCTACCGTTATTTTAAGGATTATTGCCACCTTAATAAATTAGGGGTTTCTTTAGTGACTACTTTTTTTATAAAGAATAAACTCAATTAAGCACGAACGCACAACAATGTATATAAAAAATAGGCGAATCAATAGTAAATACATAGGGTTAGGCTCGCATCAAACTTTGTGCATAACTGAAAGTTTGGCGCTTCGAAATCGCCTACTATTCATATACTAAACGATGGAACACATTCGCCAAAGGCGAACTTTAATCTGCGCAGCTTCGCTGACGTAGCATCTTAAAGTAAATGTGTTCCATCTCAGGGTTAAACCAAATTACTACAAAGTGTTTTAATTTACGATATCGCCTTCGACGGACATCGAGTCAAAACGTGTAACATCGTTGCTTAAAAGTAATTTGATCCTGAATCTCGAATTCTCAAACTAATAAATTCTAGAATTTACACTTCGCTTCGCGATTTTAATTGAGGACCAATAATTTAAGATTATTTCGAAGTCCGATTCTCAAATTATTGTTGAAGAATTTATTATCTTTTCATTCTCAAATTAGAACTACGTTTAACCCTGAGTTGGCAGTAGTAAAGAAAAAACTTAAGATGGCAAAAAAGAAAATAAAACTTAGTCCTGGAGATAAATTATCGATATTTATTGCGTCAATAGCCCTGATTTCCGCAATATTCACAACTTATATTCAATTTTTCCATAAAACAACAGAGTTCCGCATCGGTGATTTTGATTTTACACATACCAAGGATTCTTTGAATAAGCAGTTAGACATAAGCGTTCTTTTAATAAACACAGGAACAAATCCTGTTGCTTTCTCTGAATGGTATACATTCTTTTCCGTTGACGGATCAATGACTGATGGCGCCTGTCACAATAACAATATTGACCCAGGAAATACTAGCCTTTACACCTCCAGTTGCTTCACAAGAAGTAATATAATCATTGAGCCTAATACTCTAGAATACGCAGATCTGAAGTTACAGATAAGCAATGAAAAATTCGCTGAGTATGTAAAATTAAATCAAAGAAATGAATCCAATGAACCACCTTTTATAAAGGTTGGAGTAAAGATGTATTTGATTGATTCTAATGGAAAAGGAGTTTACAAAGAAATCATTATTGGGGCTATACAGTTTGCTGAATATTCCACTGTAGCTCGAAAATATGATAAATCTCAAAAAGAGCTCAAGGTTTACTAATGCCAACACCGTGTATAATTAATTACTCAGTCTTTGTGTACTCGGAAAATCTGCAGGATTTTCCTCTGGCTCGTTTCCTTTTGCTAACTTAGTTCTAACCAACGTAATTAACCATACACAACAACGATGGAACACATTCGCCAAAGACGAACTTTAATCTGCGCAGCTGTGCTGACAAAGCATCTTAAAGTAAATGTGTTCCGTCTCAGGGTTAAACCAAATTACTGCGAAGTATTTTAATTTACGATATCACCTTCGACGGACTTCGAGTCAAAACGTGTAACATCGTTGCTTAAAAGTAATTTGATCCTGAATCTCGAATTCTCAAACTAATAAATTCTAGAATTTACACTTCGCTAATGCAAAGCTATTTGATGACCAATATTTTGACAATATTTAGAAGTCCCATTCTCAAATTATTGTTGAAGAATTTATTATCTTTTCGTTCTCAAATCAGAACTGCGTTTTAACCCTGAGTTAAGCACAAGCAAATTGTGAATTTGAGCATACTATGGTAAATTGAATTTTATTTAAAGCTTTTGCAACTAAACCCATGAATGTATTACAAGAAGAAATGATTTTACCTAATGGAGTAATCCTAAGTAATAGGATTGCTAAATCAGCAATGAGTGAAAATTTATCTAACAAACATCATGAGCCAACACCTATTCTGATAAATGCATATAAAACATGGGCTCAAAGTGGTGCGGGATTATTGATTACTGGAAACATTATGATTGATTCGGAAGCAATTGGTGAACCAAGAAATGTAGTTGTTCAAAATAGACAAAATATTGAAATCCTTAAGGAATGGGCTGAAAGTGTAAAAGGCACAAATACGCATTTATGGGCTCAAATAAACCATCCTGGCAGACAAGCTATGGAACAAATTAACAGCAGTTTAAAAGCTCCTTCTGCTGTACCTCTAAAAACGAGTGGAAGAAAAAAAACAACAAAAAAAGTTCCTGAGGTTTTAAGTGAAAGAGAGATTCTAGAAATCATTGAAGCTTTTGCCAATACATCCATTATTTTAAAAGAGGCAGGCTTTTCAGGAATTCAGATTCATGGTGCACATGGTTATTTAGTTAGTCAATTTTTATCGCCTTATACAAATATTAGAAAAGATAAATGGGGAGGAACCTTAGAAAATAGATCTAGATTTGTTGTTGAAGTTTATAGAAAAATTAGAGAACGCGTAGGCGATAATTTTCCTGTTGGTATTAAATTAAACTCTACAGACTTTCAAAAAGGTGGATTTTCAGAAGAAGAATCAATGGAAGTTGTCAAAATTCTTTCAAAGGAAGGAATTGATTTAATAGAAATATCAGGAGGAACATATGAAGCTCCAGCAATGATGGGAAAACGCAAAGAGAGCACAATAAAAAGAGAAGCTTATTTTATCGATTATATTGAGAAAGTGAGAAAAATAACAAATACTCCTTTAATGTTAACAGGAGGATTTCGTACTACTTCAGTGATGCGAGATGCCATTGCTTCTAATCAATTAGATATTATTGGAATTGCCAGACCTTTTGCTGTGTTCCCTAATATTGGAAATGAAATATTTAACGAAAGTCGAGCTAATTTTACAACAAAAATTAAAAAAACAGGAGTAAAAGCAATTGATGGAATGATGAATATAATATGGTATGAATCACAAATAAAACGAATAGGACAAGGAAAAAAAACTAACCCTGAATTAAGTGCATGGTCTGTCTTTTTTAAATATTTATGGCTAATAATGGAGCAAAAACTAATAGGTAAAACAAAAAGTTAGTGCCAAACAAAATAACATTCAGTCACTAAAATAAGAATTTAACAAATCCAAAATGACAAATAAACACCTTTTAGTTTTCGTATTAATAATTTCTTCTTTTTCTCTTTCTGCTCAATCTTATATTACCAATGTCACCATTGCTGATGTAGAAAAACAGAAATTAATTACTAATCAAACCATCGTAATTACCAATGATAAAATTACGGACATTAAAAAAAGTACAAAAATAAAGATTCCTGCAAATGCAACTGTTATAGACGGAAGTGGAAAGTTTTTATTTCCAGGATTAACAGATGCTCATATTCATTTCTTTCAAAATGGCGGACTATACACGCGCCCTGATGCCATAGATTTCCGCAAGGAAAGACCATATCACAAGGAAATCGACTATTCTCATCAAAATATGGAAAATGTATTACATAGGTATCTACAAAACGGAATTACCAATGTCATAGATGTAGGCGCCTCTTATAACCTTTTAAAACAGAGAGATGGTTATAAAAATAAGGTAAACTTACCTTCAGTGTATATGACTGGACCTCTATTAACAACATATGAACCTGCCGCCTACAAAGATTTAGGAAATGACACGCCTTTTAGTTTAGTTAAAACAATTGAAGATGGTATTAATATGGTGAAAGAACAATTACCTCATCAGCCCGATTTTATTAAGATTTGGTATATTGTTGGAGCTGATGGCTTATCCAATGAAGCGAGTGCGCGTAAGAGTTTACCAATAATTAAAGCCATTATTGATGAAGCCCACAAAAATAATTTAAAAGTAGCCGTGCATGCCTCACAAAGAATTACTGCCCAATTAGCTGTAGAGAATGGTTGTGATTTTTTAGTTCATAGTGTAGATGATGAAATATTAAAGGATGATTTTGTTCAATTAATGAAGAAAAACAAGACCATACTTTGTCCAACATTAATAGTATATAACGGGTATAATAGTACTTTTGGTCAAACTACAGAAATGAGCAATCACGAATTACAAAAGGCGGATGCTTATCAATTAGGCACTTTACTAGATCTAAAACATTTGCCAGACACATTACTCATCAATAATTATAAAAATGGTACTAATTCCAAAGCAAATCTGACTCGTTTTGCCGAGAATAATGCAACAATGATGACTAACCTTAAAATATTGTCTGATGCTGGAGTGCTAATTGCAACTGGTACTGATGCTGGGAATATTGGCACATTGCACGCTTCCTCCTATTTAGCCGAATTACAAGCCATGCATAAAAGTGGCATGAGCAACTGGAATATAATTACGGCATCTACCGTAAACGGGGCTAAAGTTTTAGGGAAGGAAAATGAATTTGGCACTATTAGTATTGGCAAAAAAGCAAATCTTATCTTATTGGATGCCAACCCTATTGATAACATTGACAACATAATTAAATTAAATACCGTAATTAATAATGGTGTCGTTTTAAATCCAAATGAAATACTTCAAGACAAACCTGCAGACTTAGCCCAACGTCAATTAAACGCTTATAACTTAAGAAATATCGACGCTTTTCTAGAGCCTTACGCAGAAGATGTTGAAATTTACATTTATCCAGACCAATTACAATCTAAAGGAAAAGCAGCCATGAGAACTAGCTATTCAAAAATGTTTGAGAATACGCCTAATTTACATTGTGAACTTGTTAGTAGAATTGCTCAGGGAAATATCGTTATAGACAAAGAGCGTGTTCAATTTGGAGACAGAGTCCTTGAAGCTATTGCCATTTATCATATTGAAAATAATAAGATAAAAAAGGTGTATTTTATTCAATAATTATGGACTAGTTAAAGCAGGAAAAATGACAGGATGTAACAAGACGAATCGTTAATTTCTTGTTATTATTTTTCTCACAACTTCGCCGACCGAGTGTCGCTGAAGCTTTAGCAGTGGCAAAAGCAATATAGCTGCGAAGGCCAAAAAGTTTCGGTATTCAAAGGCGGAAAATTCTAGCTCCTATTATAGTTCCAAGCAACAAGCTATAAACGAACATTTTGTAGCACATTGCACAAAAAAACTAACATAAGGATTGGTCAAACAAAATATTATTAATTTAATCCTTAACTTTATAGAGTTAAAAACAATTAATTAATAAAAAACGAGTGCTATGAAAAAACTTATCACACTTAGTCTAATGTTGATATTTATTGGTTGCGGATCAACAAAAGAATTTAACGGGGTTCCAGGCAAAAAAACATTAAAAGGCGAATGGAAGGTTGATCAAATAGAATTTTTTGGAGCAGAAGGCACTTATAAAGCATTCATGTTCGACTTTGCAGACTCTTTTTGTTTTAAAAACAGTATCTGGATGTTTATCCCTAACAATTATACTGGAAAATTTACATTAGCATCGAATTCCTCAAATTGTGAATCGACATCAGCACGAATAAGATGGTCCTACTTTGATTCGGATGCACAACGTTACATCCAGTTCAAATATACCGACAACAAAAATAAATCTCTTGACCCTATGAATAGAGGGTATCGAATGAAAATAAAAAGTTTAAATCAAACTAATATGAAACTTGAAATGGACGTGGAATATCAAGGAGCACCCTTTACTGTCCTAATGAGTCTGTCAAAAATATCACAGAATGTAGTGCTTTAATCAAATTATAATACTAAAAATAAATTACTAGTCATGAAAAAAATATTGAATTCTACTAAAGCGATTGCTTTAGTTTTGCTTTTACTGAATTGCAATGCAGTAAAAAACGCAAATAGCACACAAAAAGGAGCAGGTATTGGTATCGCAGCAGGTGCAATTGCTGGTGGGATTATTGGAGGAAATCTCAAAGGAGCTCTAATTGGTGCGGCAATTGGTGGAGTTAGTGGGGGCGTAATTGGGAACGTAATGGATAAGCAAGCCAGAAAAATTGAAGAGGCAATTCCTGGAGCAGATGTAGAACGTGTAGGTGAAGGAATTCACGTAATTTTTGCTGAGAATAGCGGGGTTAACTTCGCTACAAGCAAATCAAATCTAACGACGACCTCTATGCAAAACCTTGATCGTGTTGCCGAAATACTTATTGAATTTCCAGATACAAATATCACCATACAAGGTCATACGGATAATACTGGAAACAAAGACTTTAACCTACAATTATCAAAAAAAAGAGCGGAATCCGTAGCGCAATATTTAAGCAATAAAGGCGTGTTATTTTCGCGATTTAATATTGAGGCATTCGGTCAAGACGCTCCAAGATATGATAATAACACAACCCAAGGTCGAGCACAAAATAGAAGAGTAGAAATGGCTATTAGCGCAAATGAAGAAATGATTCAAGATGCCCAAGCAAAAAGTAGAAATTAGCATTAATTACATCGAAATTCCCTGTGCTATTTTAGATTCGATAAATTAAGGATTTTCACTTTTTTGTTATCTTAGTTCGCACGAATCGAAACAATATACATGTACTTTTACGGTAATTTCAATAAATGAATGCACTTTTAGATTATTTTAAAAATAATATTTCAATTTCATCAGAAATAGAAAACAAACTGAATGAAATTATTGTAGAAAAAAGATTAGTTAAAGGCGAAATTATTCTTTCTGACAACTCTATTAAAAAAGAACATATTTTTGTTGTAAGTGGCTGTTTACGCTCTTTTTATAAAACAGAAGATGGAAAAGAATACACTATTCAATTCGCCATTAAAAACTGGTGGATAAGTGATTATATAACACTTTACACTGATGACAAATCTATTGTATCAATAGAAAGCTTAACACATTCTAAAATTTTAGTTCTGGATAAAAATCAAGTGGACACGCTTTATAACGAATATCCGCCTTTTGAAGCATTTCAGCGTAAGAACTTTGAAAAACGTACAGCAACACTTCAAAAACGGATTTTAAGTTTATTAACACTTTCGGCTGCCGACAAATACAATAAATTCATTCAAGATTATGCTGATTTTGAAAAAATAATACCAAACTATCAGATAGCGTCTTATTTAGGCATAACACCACAGAGTTTAAGTAGAATAAGAAAAGAGAGCATTAAAAATTAATTTATTACCATAGATTCATTTTTGTGTTTTAATTATCATTTACTTTTGTCCTAACAATTAAAAAATAAGACAATGAGTTTTTTAGATAAATTAAATGAACGTTACGCGACTAAAGCTATGAACGGCGAAGTCGTTCCTCAAGAAAAAATAGATAATATTTTAGAAGCGATTAGATTAGCTCCTACATCAAGTGGATTGCAACCTTTTGAGGTATTTGTGATTACAAATGATGCCACTAAATCTAGCATCAAAGAAATTGCTTGGAATCAATCACAAGTAACAGATTGTTCGCATTTATTGGTGTTCGCGGCTTGGGATAATTACACCGTAGATCGTATTAATTATATGTTTGATTTAACTAATGAAATCAGAGGGTTTAAAAACGAAGGTTGGGAAAATTATCGCCAAATGTTGTTATCAGGCTATCCGCAACGTGATGCTGAAACAAATTTTGAACATGCTGCACGACAAACCTACATCGCATTTATGGCAGCTATTACTCAAGCTGCATATGAAGGGGCAGACAGCACACCAATGGAAGGTTTTGATCCAGCTGCATTAGATAAAATTCTAGGTTTACGTGAAAAAGGGTTACGCAGTACACTTTTATTACCAATAGGATATAAAAACGCAGATAAGGATTGGTTGGTTAACCTTGTAAAGGTTAGAAAACCAATGGATGAATTAGTGACATTTATATAAAAAAACACAACCATGAGAAAAAAAATATTACTGACTATAGCAAGTATCATTATCCTTGCATTTGTCGTCTTATACACTGCAACAAGACCAACCGAAACTGAAGATGGAACTTATATTCCTTCTCCATTAGCATTAAAATTAGCAACGTCTTCTAAAACAGATTTTGACAATACCACTTATGAAAATAAGTACACAGGAAATAAAAAGGTGTTAATGATTTGTACTGAAGAAAGAAATATGACAATGGCAAATGGCAAAAAATTCTCGACAGGAAATCATCCAGTCGAAATGTTACTGCCAATACTACACCTAAAAAACGCAGGCTTTGATGTCCATATTGTAACGCCAACAGGGAAACCCGTCGCAATAGAAATGTGGGCCATGCCAGAAGAAGATAAACATGTTGCAGCCATATATGTTGAATTCAAGAATAAATTTGAAAACCCAGGAAGTTTATCTGATTTTGTGACAAACGGGATGAATGACAGCTCAGATTATGCAGCAATATTTATTCCTGGTGGTCATGGCGCAATGCTTGGATTACCAGAAAATAAAGATTTGAATACATTAATAAATTGGTCATATCATAAAGATTTATATACACTAGCTATTTGTCATGGTCCAGCTGCATTATTAGCTGCAAATTTAGACAACGACAAAGATTCATTTATTTATAAAGGTTACAAAATTGCTTCATTCCCAGATGCTGTTGATGCCATAGGACCAATGATAGGTTATACACCTGGAGATATGCCTTGGATATATGGAGAGAAATTAAACAATTTGGGCGTTACGATTATTAATCAAAAAGCTGATAATACAGTTTATCAAGATAGAAAATTAATTACAGGCGCTAGTCCACTAGCGGCTAATGATTTTGGGAAATTAGCAGCAACTGCACTACTTAAAGAGGTGATGAAATAAAAAACCACCCTCAATAAAGTACTGCACTGAAAAACGAAAAAAGTAACATGCAACCAGTTTGGCATGCAATTACAAATTCTAAAACATGAGTAAAAATGAAGCTAAGTCATTCTTTATCCTTTTGATATTTTTAAATATCAGCACTATTTATGCACAAACGACTATTGACAAAATTAATGGTAGTTGGGAATTATTAGTCGATGGGATACCCTACGAAGTCAAAGGTGTAACTTTTGGTTATGACAATGATATTGATAATTATGACGCTCATTTTAAAGATTTAAAATTTCTTGGGGTGAATACCATTAGAACGTGGGCAACCGGGAATAACACGAGTAAACTTCTTGATGCTGCAAATGATAATGGCATTAAAGTGATGGTGGGTATTTGGATGCGTCATGGACGTCCTGGAATGGAAGATGATGACAGCTTTAATTACCTTGAGAATGCAAAAGGGAAAGAAGACATGTATCTCAACGCGCTGAACGTCGTTGATACTTATAAAAATCATCCTGCTGTACTTACTTGGGGCGCAGGAAACGAAGTGTATTTAAATACCGCAACAGATGAAGAAAAAGTGGCTTACTCGCAATTATTGGAACGCATTTGTAGTGCCATCAAAAAAAAAGACCCGAATCACCCTATAACATCCGTTGAAGCTTGGACCTTTGGTTTAGAATGGTGGCAAAAATATGTGCCTTCACTGGATATTTATGGATTGAACAGTTATGGGCCTGGCGCCAATATTTTAGCGAATGAACTTGATAAAAAAGAAGTTGATAAACCATATATATTAACCGAGTTTGGTGTCACTGGAGAATGGGACATTAAACAAAAGATTAATGGCGTAAAAGCTGAACCCAGCGATAACCAAAAATATGATGCTATTGCCAATGGTTATGCCAATTGGATACAAAATAAACCTGCAAATTTAGGCGTGTTTGTTTTTCATTACGCCAATGGCAGTGACTTTATCGCACCTTGGCTATTTACGCATTATAAAAACATGACACGTCCTCAATATTGGGCAATACGTGAGGCCTATACAGGTCACAAACCAATTAATGCCGTCCCAGAAATTAAAACCTTTGCATTGACCATATCTAAAGTTAAAAGTGGCACTTGGATACCTGTTCAATTAGACGTTTTAGATTTAGAAAATGATAGCTTAAATGTTAGTTTTAGTTATAACCAGCGCACTGGAAGTCGAATTCGTCGGGACCAAATACACCCTTTAGAATATCGTGGAGATATGAAGAATGGCTTCGAGATACAATTACCTAAAGAAGATGGTCCTATTAAAGTATATGCGATTGTAAATGACACTTATAATAATGCTGGTATTGCATCTACTGGAATTATTGTTATGGATGCTACAGCAAAAAACCGCAAATACCTCGTGCCAAAAGTAAGTTTACCTTTTTATGTATATGAGGATGGAGAGAATGATCCTTATTCTCCTTCTGCATTTATGGGAAATCATAAAGCAATGGCTGTAGATACAAGGCATAAAGGCGATGTGTATTCTGGAAAAGCAGCACTAAAAATCACTTATAACCAAGAATACGATTGGTATGGTTTAGGATTGGTAAATCCAGCCAATGATTGGGGAGAAATCCTAGGAGGCTACGATATTTCAGGAGCAACAAAGTTTACTTTTTGGGCGAAGGCTGACAAGAAAAATGTGCTTGCAACTATTGGTTTTGGTCTTATTGGTAAGGACAAACCCTTTCCTGATACGGCAAAAAAATCTACAGAAATTAAACTTACCACCAAATGGAAGAAATATTCTATTAATCTCAGAAAGCTAGACTTAACTTGCATTAGATCTGGTTTTACTATTTTTTCAAGTAGTTATGGTAGCAGTCAAACAATTTTTATTGACAATGTGTTTTTTGAGTAGGACTACAATATGACTGAAATAATTTTCGACAATTGACATTAGTGTTTTTTGCCTATTGATTTATCAGCAAGTTTTGACAACCCGACACCCAGAAACATTCCTGAGATAATGAATATTAACGCATAATCCGTTATAAAAGTCAATTCAGTAAATTCACTTATTGCTATTAAAATGATGGCAACGATTACAATCCCAACTGCCAGCCGATAGGCACGTTAATTACTTGATGGCAGGAAAAGTGTATCCTAAATTCTAGAGAATTCTAAACAACTTCTTCCCTTTTTGCTATCTTTAGTCCTAATTACGAAACCATACACGAATACGTTGAAATAATTAAAATTTAAAAGATGAAACAATTACTATCACTTGCCCTAATTTTAATAACAATTCTACTAATATCTTGTAAACAAGAACAAAAAATTGATAATACAAATCCTGCTACACTTTATAGTGGCGGAGATATTGTTACCATGCAAGGCGACCTACCTGAATATGTAGAAGCCCTTGTCGTTAGAGATGGTAAAATTGAATTTGCGGGCAGCTCAAGTAAAGCTCTGGAGATTGCAGGGGAAAATCACAAAATGATTGACCTCAAAGGAAAAACGTTAATTCCAGGTTTGATTGATGGTCATGCGCATTTCGGAAGCTTTTCTTCTCAAGCAATTGGCGCGAAGATATTACCACCACCAGATGCCGGAGCAAAAGACATTTCCACACTCATAAATATATTAAAAACCTGGAATACTCCAGAAAATAGAGCATTGACAGGTTGGATCTTTGGTATGGGGTTTGATGATTCTGTTCTAGAAGAAAAACGATTCCCAACTAAACATGATTTAGATCAAGTATCTACAGAATTCCCAATAATGATTATCCATATTTCAGGACATTTTGCAGTGGTAAATTCAAAAGGATTAGAACTATTAAACATTAATTCCGAAACTAAAAACCCAGAGGGCGGTATCATTAGAAGAATGCCAAATTCTATGGAACCTAATGGGGTACTAGAAGAACTTGCAGCCATTCCTTTATATGGCAAGGCTTTAGCCCCAGCATCTGAAGAAGCTCTAATGAAATTTATGAACGCGGGTCAAGAGATGGCTTTAAGTTATGGCTATACAACCGCACAAGATGGACGTGCAATGGAACAGCATGCTTTATTAGCAAAATTAGCCGAACTGAATTTTTGGAAACTAGATGTTATTTCCTATGTCGATTATATGTTCCTCGAACCATTAGAATCAAAGTGGTATTCCAAAAACTATAAAAACCATTATCGTGTTGGCGGTATGAAAATTACCTTAGATGGATCTCCTCAAGGAAGAACTGCTTGGAGAACCATTCCTTATTTGCTACCACCAGATGGAGCTGACGACAAATACTTAGGATATCCTGCTATTAAAAATGATGCAGATGTTACTGCAATTTACGAGAAAGCCTTTTCGAATAATTACCAAATCTTAACTCATGCTAATGGAGATGCCGCCATGGATCAGATGATACGCACTATGAAGCCCTTAGCAGAAAAATATGGAAATGATGACCGCAGAAATGTATTAATTCATGGACAATACATTAGAGATGATCAATTAGATTCTTATAAAGCGTTAAATGTTATCACATCTTTGTTTCCATTACATACTTTTTATTGGGGTGATTGGCATAAAGAAATTATCGGCGACTCATTAGGTAATAGAATTAGTCCTGTAAGAACGGCTCTTAACAAAGGCCTTAAAATCACTATTCATACGGATGCACCTGTGGCATTGCCAAATTTAATGCGTATGGTAGGCATTTCAGTTGAACGAAAATCACGATCTGGACAAGTTATCGGTGCTAATGAAAAACTAACGCCATATGAAGCCTTAAAAGCAATTACAATTTGGTCTGCCTATCAACATTTTGAAGATGATATTAAAGGAACTTTAGAAGCGGGGAAATTAGCCGACATGGTTATATTAGACAAAAACCCTTTAAAAGTATCAGAAGAAGAAATTAAAGAAATTATAGTCTTAGAAACAATCAAGGAAGGGGTTTCTGTTTACAAAAAATAACTGTTACCAAAAACGGGTATTACCTGACTGCCAGCAGGGTCATTACTTCTGAAATTCCTGACACCTTCGCCATAGGCTTCGGTGTACAAATTCGGAAATTCCTTGAAATTAATTAACTTAGTCTTGGCATCTGAAAATAAATCAATTAACTATGATTAAGTTTTTTAGGATAATTAGAAAAGACCTTATGAAACAGAACAAAACTAGTAAACCTGCCTTGCCGGCAGGCAGGTACCTAAAATATGCCATTGGAGAAATAGTACTGGTCGTTATCGGAATTTTAATTGCTTTATCCATTAATAATTGGAATGAAGAAAGAAAAACAAGAGAAAAAGAAGTTGTCTATCTAAATAATATTAAAAGTGACTTGCAACTATCAATTTTGGAAATTGAACAGTTTATTACAACACGGAAATCCCAAATTAATTCAGCAAATACGGTCATAAATCACTTTAATGGTGAACCTGTGGATAATTGGAATTCATTCAATAAACACATTGTAGACATCTATATGTGGCAAAGTTTTTATTTAATGGACAACACATACCAAGAGCTTAAAAATTCAGGGAATTTTGCTATCATCTCTAATGATTCAATAAAAAATGGCATGCTCAATTTAGATTTACTCTATAAAAAATTAAAACACACTGAAAACCACTGGAGAAACGATGCAGAACAAACACTTCATCCCGGTAGTTATGAAAAACATGACATCAATTCTATGTCAAAAAACTATATGTTTCAATTATCCAATGGAAAAACAGGAGCATTTGGAAATTTAACAGAAGAAACCTTTGGGAATATGCTCGATGATCAAAAACAGAAAAATGGTTTTGCTTTTGCCGCTCTTAATTTTTCGGGTATGAATGGAACTTTTCATCAAATGAATAAAAAATGTAAAGAAATTATATCTCAAATTGATAATGAATTAAAAAAATAAAATTTGAATTAAAAACAACAAAAACACAGGTAGCATTGTTATACCTATAAGAACATTTATGACTATGCAAAACAAAAGGCTTTTCATTATTTTGCTGATTTCATTATCGCTATTACTCATTCCATTAATAGCCATGTCATTTACTGACGCAGTCAATTGGACAATAGCAGATTTCATAATCGCGGGCAGTCTGTTAGTCGTAACAGGCTTATTATCGGAAATTGTCATGAGAAAAACAAAGAACATTAACTACAAAGTGAGCCTGATAGTCGTTATTTTAATTCTCTTTTTTCTAATATGGATAGAATTAGCAGTCGGATTATTTGGTACACCATTCGGTGGAAATTAATATGGGAAACGAATGCATAACAAGTTAGCAGCTTTAATATGAGTACAACAAGCCATCACGATGCGCGTATTGCAAAAATGAAATTTGCATCAGTATATCCTCATTATATCACAAAAGTTGAGAAGAAAGGTCGCAAGATGGAGAAGATTTTACGCGTTGCCTAAATCGACAAACGAATTATTGCATTCATTTTAATTAAGTTATTACAGATGAACCACAGGAAAGAAAACCATACAAGAACACGACGAATACATTCGAAAAATGGAAACAATAGACAATCACATCAATTACATAGAATTCAAAGCGAAAGATCTTGAATTAATAAAAGCGTTTTACACCACAGTTTTTGATTGGAATTTCACGGATTATGGACCAACCTATGTCGCTTTTTCTGAAAGTGGAATTCAAGGAGGGTTTGAGAAAACTCATGAAGAAATTGTAAACGGCGTATTAATTGTTTTATATCATAAAAACCTTGAATTAATTAAAAACAAAATCATCAAGTGCAATGGAGAAATTTCAAAAGATATTTTTTCTTTTCCTGGTGGACAAAGATTTCACTTCATTGACCCAACGGGAAACGAACTTGCCATTTGGTCTGATAAATAACAATTCGAAATATAAGATACATTAAAAATGGTTACAACAATGTATACCTCATTGCGCCTGATTATCAGCACTTCTGTACAATTAGTTTCTGTTTATTTGCTAACTTCGTACGCCACGAATCTATACGAACACCTTGTATAACATTAAGTAAAACAATCTGAATAATGAACAAACGAGAAAATTCAATTGAAATAAACAAGACAGAATTTCAAAAAATCGGCTATAAACTCATTGATACAATTTCAGAATTTTTTGAAGATATTTCTAAAAAACCGGTCACAACAAGTAAGTCCCCAAAAGAATTACAAAACATTTTAGGCAGTTTAGCATTACCAGAAAATGGATTACCAGCAGGAAAATTACTTTCCGAGACTTCAAAGTTATTAATTGACCATTCTTTATTTAATGGCCATCCCAAATTCTTTGGATTTATTACCTCATCGGCGGCACCAATTGGGGCATTGGCTGATTTGTTAGCATCTTCTGTTAACGCAAATGTTGGTGGACAAATTCTAAGTCCAATGGCGACAGAAATAGAAAAGCAAACTATTAGATGGTTGGCTGAATTTATTGGTGTCTCACCAGACTACGGTGGCGTTTTAGTTAGTGGCGGAAACATGGCAAATTTTACTGCATTTTTAGCAGCAAGAACTGCAAAGGCGCCTAAAAACATAAAAGAAGAGGGCCTCTCAATTAGCAAAAAACAACTCATCACCTACTGCTCTAAGTCTACGCATACCTGGATTGATAAAGCTGCTGTTTTATTTGGACATGGTACAAATTCTATACGCTGGATACCAACTGACGCATCGAACAAAATGGATAATCGCATTCTAGAGCAAACCATAAAAGATGATTTAAAAAATGGGCATCAACCATTTCTTGTTGTTGGTACTGCAGGGGATGTCAGCACTGGTGTTGTTGATAATCTTGAGGCTATTGCTGGCATTTGCAAAACCCATGATTTATGGTTTCATATCGATGGTGCCTACGGGATCCCTGCTGCTATAATTCCTGAGCTAAAAGCATTATTTAAAGGCATAAAAGAAGCCGACTCCATCGCTCTAGATCCGCATAAATGGTTGTATAGTCCTTTAGAAGCAGGTTGTACATTGGTGAAAAATCCAAAGCATCTTTTAGATACCTATAGTTCACATCCTGAATATTATAATTTTAGTTTAACTGAAGAAGGCGGTTCTCTCAATTATTTTGAATATGGACTTCAAAATTCTCGTGGTTTCAGAGCCCTAAAAGTCTGGCTCGCTTTGCAACAAATTGGAAGCAATGGTTATGTGAAATTGATAAGAGAAGATATAGAATTATCAAAATATTTTTATGAACTGGCAGGGAAACACTCAGAACTGGAGCCCATAACTCAAAATTTAAGTATTGCTACCTTTAGATATATTCCGGAAAATATTGAAGAAAGTGTTGAAAAAGGAGAAGCCTATTTA
>UPTN01000661.1_pt1 | contig 17122 bp, 13 predicted proteins | sample 2160111 | NCBI WGS metagenome assembly UPTN01 (sample SAMN06265058, study PRJEB28932) | marine metagenome | isolation source: Columbia River Estuary | place: USA:Columbia River Estuary, USA | collected 2014-05-05
CTTTCGTAGGCAAAAAAATGTTTTTTAGGATGTATATTTCCTAAGTGTTTTGCAACAGCGAAACCAAAGGCTCAGAGTCAGAGGATGAGTATTTTTTGCATTACTGTACGAGTTTATCAATATACAACACTCCATCAAGATGGTCTATCTCGTGCTGGACAATAACACTTGCAAGTCCTGAAAGACGAAGCGTTTTTTCTTGCATTTTCTCGTCAAAGTATCGGAGCTTTATCTCCTTGTGTCGTGCTACAAAGCCTTTCTTTGTCTTTGGAAGAGAGAGACATCATTCTTCGACACTACTTATAGTTTTATCTGAGGCTTCAATGATTTCCGGATTGAGCATCATAACCGTTCGAAAACTTTCATCATCCCAGTTATGCATGAGGCTTACAATAATAATTCTTTTTGTTACTCCAACTTGCGGAGCAGCAAGACCTACTCAGGCATGATCTGGATTTTTGATATATGCGAGCATTTCTTGCCCCAGTTTCACATATTGTTTCCATTCAGATGTTTTTATCGGATCACATAGAGTTCTGAGGGTGGGATTGTCTTTTCCTATTTCTATTGTAAGCATTTTAAATATAAAAAAATAATTACTCAGAAGTATAAATGAATTGTAAGAAGATTCAAGTGAGAAATAAGAGAAATAAATGGCTTTAAAAAAAATATTTGTCAACCGAGAGTTCGTATTTTCTTTGTTGTGACTTTTGCGTGCCTTTTGTTTTTATGCTATCCTCAAAGAGAAAGTACTTTTTGTAATATTACATATGAAACATATTTTAAGGCAAATCCTCTTAGGATGAATCACGATTTTTCTCCTATTTTGAAGTCAAGCAGCTGTGTTTTCTGCAGAGGAAGAACCTGCATATACGACACTACGAACGATTGACATAGGAACCTTTAATGAATATCGATATAAAATCACAGAAAAGTTTTTTACTCTGCGAGAGGGCTTTGAAATAAATGAAGCAATGAATATTGGAACGCTCAAAGAGATAGCAGTACTTGCGGATACTGGATATAATTATCTTCCAAACAACCTCAAAAATAAGAATTATTTAAATGAGCTTCTCATTGATATTCAAAAAGGGATTAAAAGTCCAGAAAATGAAATTGTGTATATTGAGATTATTAAATCTATAGCAGCCTATCTTGAAGATGTAGAAATACAATCTATAAAAGGTTTTGTAGAAGCTTCTCCTCAAGAATGAAACGCTCCATTGACTGTAACACTCCGAGGACAAGTACAAGATCCAACAGGGACACAAATTCTTTCAGGAAATTATACTTGGTGGATAGATGAAGGAGGAACAAGAAAAGTAATAGGAAGAGGAGTTGTGATGAACTATACTTTCCGAGAGGAAGGAAAATTTTCGGTATTTCTTGATGTAACATCGAGTCATAAAAATGATGAAGGGTATACAGATGTACTCCCTTTTAGATCCCGAGCAGATATCAATGTAAAAGAAAAAATAGCCTCTCTTATTATTAAAGTAAATGGGGAACGGGTATGAGATAACGATGAACTCAAATTTACTCCTGGTGATGCAGACTATGGACTCCTCTTTGATGCAACGAGTTCTACACCTACATCAGGAACAAAGTTTAGTAAAACTGAATGGGACTTTTGAAACGGTGTGACCAGATCATATAGTGGGGATCCAAAAATAGAAAGAATACGGTATGGAAGAGAATGAGATTATGAAGTACAACTGAAACTTCGAACCAACGAAGGAAAGATAGTAACAAAAGATTTTATTGTTTCGATACATGATCCTATTGCAAAAATTGAGTTTAATCGTGCAGATGGATATATCTGAGATAAGTTCACTTTTTCAGCAAAATCTTCAAGTTTATATAGAGATTTGACCTATAATTGGGAAATTGTAGATATTGATGCGGATAAAATAATTTACCAAAATTCTAACAAGCTTTTTACCTATACCTTTGCTGATAAAGGAAAATATAACGTGAAACTTAAGGTACGACAAGCTTCAGGAGAAATAGATCAGGATACGCATATTATTTATGTTACTTCCCAAGCTCCAATTGCAGAATTCGAGTCTTCTGTACCAGCAAAAAACAAACCAAATAGAGTACTTCTCGATGCATCTCGAAGTTATGATCCAGATTTCAGTGATGATGGTCGACTTACTTATTCGTGGTATATCGATGGAAATAAAGTAAACTTAGAAGATGCAAATCTTAATGGATCAATCTGATATTATACTTTTTCGAGTGTAGGAACACATAGTGTGAATGTTGAGGTGACAGATCCGGATGGAATTATGTCTGTAAAAAAGAAAGATATAAAGGTAGATTCTATTCTTGCAGTAGAAATGTATGCATTTCCAAGAGTAATCCAAAGAGATAGTTTTATAAAATTTGTAGCAGAATCTCCAGAAGCTGTGATTTATGAGTGGGATTTTGGAGATGGACAAAAAACGGGAGGAAACTTTGATAAAGTGACTCACACGTATGATAAAAGTGGAACATTTAATGTGACTCTAAAAGTAAGTGATAAAGATAATAAAACAAATACTTATACAAGAACGGTGTATGTAAGTGATTCAAACGCTCCTTATGCTGTAATGGATATATCGTATTCGGGTCTTGAGAGACCTCTGTATAATGCGGAAGCATGTAATGGAGAAGGGGCTTATATAGTCGATAGAGTACAAACTATTCAATTTAATGCAGCCGAATCTATTAATATTGATGGAAAAACATCAAATTTAGAATATTCATGGAAGATTGGTCAATCAAAATTCTCAACAGCCACAAGTGTTTCACATCGATTTGATGAAATAGGATGTTTTCCAGTAAAACTCACGGTAAAGAGTAATGGAAACGGGTCTATCCATGCAACGGAGGCTCGTGTTGAAGTGAGAAATGTAAAACCAACGCTTGCTTCTCTTTCTGTTCAAGTAGAGAACCCTGATGTAGATCCTTTGGTAGTACGAGTAGTTGCACAAGGAGCAACTGATCCTGATGGAGTGATTCAATCGTACTTATGGTATTACTATACCGATATAGATACAGAACCACAAGATTTTCGTTCTACGTCAACAAATTCAACAGCATTTGTGATACCAAAAATCACGGGGAATTATTACTTTATGGCGATTTTAAAAGATAATAATGAAGCACGAATTACTTCAGAAGAGATTACAGGGTCACGATATTTTACCACAATTACGGGAGATAATATTAATACTCCAATTGTAGAACTGAGTGTAAATGACAATTCAACTATTATAGGAGAAGATGTTATATTTACAGCAAAAGCGAGTAATATCCTAGGACAAAGCGTGGAAAAAGATGCAAGTTTTAGTTGGGATTTTGATGGAGATGGGTTTTATGATACTCAAACAAATGATCCTTCTACAACATATCGATATAGAAAATCATGAGAGTTTTATGCAAAAGTAAAAGTAAAATACAAAGGGATTAGTAGTACAAAAAATATTACAATTAATGTGAGTAATAAACTCGTTCCTGACTTTGAATATATTTCTATTGGAAATAAATTTATATTCTTTGATAGTTCTCAATGACAAGTTGAGACTCGAACGTGGGATCTAGGTGATGGAAACAAAAAAACTGGAACTTCCTTTGAGCATACATATACAGATAAAGAAACAAACCATGTAGTAAATCTCAAGATTACCGAAGGAACAAAAGTAAAAGAAATACAAAAAACAGTTTCAAAAAACATAAAAAATATTCTAAAGACCAGAGGACAGGATTTGGTAGTGTTTAGCTCTCCAGAAATGGATGAAGCGGGAACTATCATACTTGAAAACTATACTCAAAAGTTATTTCTCTATCTTGGAGAGAGTACTGATACCGCAACAGCTTATATCATAGACTATGATATAGAACATGATAGTGATCTCAATGGAGGAATGGATGATGATGCAGATAATATAGGGACAGCAAGTTATGTTTCTGGAGATGTTGCAGAGATTCCACTCAGTCCGTATAAAATCCAAAAAATACGAGTCTATCTCAAAGATGAAACAGGAGCTATTATAGCGTCTGAAGATATTCGAGTAGAAAAAACATATATTGATGAAATGAATATTGATCCAGATACCATTATTTTTGAGGGGGTCACTGAATCTGAAAAACAAAAAATAGAAGACTTAAAAAAGATTCTTATCCAACTCCCTCAACAGCAAAAACTCATGGCGCTGAGTTATGTACAAAAATTGCAAGAAAATTGGAATGATAATACAGAAAAAACGCGAACGATTCTTGATTTTGAAAATTATATTTTTGAACTTCAGTTGCCAAATGAAGACGAGATTATAACACTTCTTGAATCGCTTCTTGTAGAAGGACAAGAGGATCAAAGTACGAGAAATATTACCTACCAAGCGCTTGTAAATCTTATTCCCCAAGAAATAGAATGTAGTGTAGAGACAGGAACGTGTTATGATAATCTCATTACAAAACTCGAAGATATACGAAACTCTGATGATATAGAATACAATAAAAATCTTGGAAAAGAAATATTGGAGGTCATAGCAGAAACGAGCCTTATGGATACGACCCAAAAGCTAGATTTTAAAGCTATTTTGACATCCCTTGTGTATGGAGGAAATGTAGAGGATATTCCAACAGATGAAAAACAAGATATTATTAATGAAGGGCCAGATGAAGGGGGTGATGGTTCTGGATGAATACTGGGGGTGTTAATATTTATTGGAAAAATATTAGGATACCTCATAGGGATTTTCCTTCTCATCATCGTTGTGTTTTATATTTTCTATAAAATTGTAAATAAGGATGAGAATCTCAGTTTTTCAGAATTTATTAGCAAAAAAACATCGTTTGGAAAAGATGAATCACCAGCATTGAAAGAAGAGAGTTTAGAGGATATTCTAGGAGAAACAACAGATACATGATTTGAAGATATTTTATCTCTCGACGAAGATATTGTCAGTAAACAAAAACCATCTGTAAAAGTAAGTGAAACAAAAGAAGAAACAAAAATTGAGACTCAAAAAAATGTTTCAGAAGAAGTACCAGCATGGTTAAAATGAAATTTCGAAAATACAGATGTAAAAAAAGAATCAAAACCAGAATGAAACCCTGTATCAAAAACAGAAGAAAAAACACAAAAAGAACCTGAGAAAAAAGTTGAAATTCCAAAAAAGCAGGAACAAAATCTTGCAACAAAAAAACAGGAGCAAATTCTTCCAATTCCAAAAGTTGAAGAGAAAAAACAGGAGCAAAAACCTCATACGATACCTTCTTCAGTAAAAGAGAGTCCAAAAGAGGACTTTGATATAGAAGCAGAAACAAAACTCGAAAAAGATACAACTCCTGATTGGCTAAAGGGAGCATTTAGTCCAGAATGAGAAAAATCAAACAAAGAAGAATCAAACAAAGAAGACAAGGAGGTAAAGACACAAGAAAAAACAGAAATCCTAGCTGAACAAGATACTTCTGTTACAGAGACTCCAGTTGTAGTTGATAATGTGTCTTCTCAAAAAACAGATACACAAGTACCTGATTGGTTAAAAGGAAGTTTTGACCCAAGTCCTATTACCGATGAGACTGTAAAAACTGATGCACCTATACCAGAAAAACCAGTTTCTCAAAAAACAGATATTCCACAAGAAAAGACTGTATCAAAAAAGCAAGATATTTCACCAGAAAAACCAGTTTCTCAAAAAACAGATACACAGGTTTGACTCTCTCAGAAGGGAGAACAAAAAATAGAGAAAATAGAAGGAAGGGTGGAGAAAAAATCTTGAGAACCAAAAACAGGTACAGCAAAAGGAAAAGATACTCCTACGGATAAAGCGAGTTCTCAAAAAAAACAGAAGTCTGTAACGCTTCCAAAAACAGAAAAGAAAACAGAAAAGAAAACAGAAGATACACAGGAGAAAAAAGAAGAACTCTGGGATGATGGAATGAAAATTCCAGATTGGCTTAAATCTGATGAATAAACCCAAAAAAACAGCTTAAATTATAAGCTGTTTTTTTGAAAGATTATCTTTTTGTATTTCTCTATTTCACTTTATAATACTGTTTAATTATATATATTTTTTGTATTATTTTGAACCAGTTTACACAAGAATCTCTAGATTTTCTAAAGGATATAATCATCATTATTGCGGTTGTTATTGTAATACGGACCTATCTTGTAATGCCATTTCAGATTAATGGGCAGTCAATGTATGCTTCGTACTATGATAAAGAATTTATTATGGTAGATAGACTCTCTCATAGAGATATTCCTCTTATCGGTCAAATGGATGAAATGCAAAGAGGTGATGTTGTTATTTTTGCTCCAGGAGTGAGCAAAGAGAGAAAATACTTTATTAAAAGGGTTATAGCACTTCCAGGTGAGACACTGAAGATAGAAAATGGACGAGTCTATATAAAAGAGCTCGGACAAGAGGAGTTCTACGAACTTGATGAGTCATGATACCTGACAGTAGAAAACAATTTCAATACCTATGTTGGAGCTGATGATGAAGTACATATATACCAGATACCTGAAAATAGATATTTTGTCATGTGAGATAATAGACTTCATTCTACAGATAGTAGAACATGTTTCCAAACTTGTAGTGTTCGCTGAAATTATATTAGTCCTGAAGAAATCACAGGAAGGATCTTTCTCGATCTTGGATATTTTGATTTTTCAAGCTTTTCTTTTGTTCACCCAGAGTATGGGACTCCTACGATTCCAAAATTTTTCTCTTCTCTTGCGGAGTATAGTTATTAGTCATGGATGCATTTTACTATATAGATAAGCCGACAGGTATTACGAGTTTTCAGGTTCTTCGTGAGATGCGAAAGATTTTATGAGTAAAAAAGTTTGGTCATAGTGGGACACTTGATCCACTTGCTACAGGAGGTCTTCTGGTAGCAGTAGGAGCTTATACAAAGCTCATTCCTTATGTAGAAAAGGATTCGAAACGCTACCATGCTACTATTATGCTTGACGGGAGTTCTCCTTCTTTTGATAGTGATACTGAAATTTCTTTTCTTTCGTGAGAAAAGCAGAAATATTTTCAGAATTCACTTTCTTTACAAGATATTGAGATACTGTTTCAAAGACATTTTTTTTGAAATATCTCTCAAGTTCCTCCAAAATACTCTGCTCTCAAAATCGATGGGAAACGGGCACTTGATCGAACACTCGCTGGAGAGGAAATCGAGATGAAGACTCGAGAAGTAGAAATCTTTTCTTATAAAATAGAATCCTTTCATTATCCAGAGCTTAGAGTTGAGCTGAATGTGAGTGCGGGGACCTATATCCGTTCTATCGCACATGACTTAGGAGCGCTACTATGAACGTGAGGGTATCTCTCAGCACTTCGTAGAACCTGAGTATGACAACTTGATGTATCATCTTTGGTGTGACTCAATGAGCTAGATGAAACAAAGATACTTGATATTGCTAAAATCTTTTGAGATAGAATGTATGAGTATAAAGATGAAACTCTCTACAAGCGACTCTCTGAATGACAGCGAGTCAGAGGAGATTTTTCATTTCCAGAACAACAAGATATTTTTCTGACAGATGGACAGGGTATACGATTTGTAGTAGAGTATAAAAATGGAGTCATTCATCCACGAAAAAAAATACTATAAAAGATTTGCGCTTTCGTACTTTTTTTATACAATACACGAGCTTTTTTGAAATAGCATATATATGGGACATTAGCTCAGTCGGTAGAGCAGCCCCCTTTTAAGGGGAAGGTCCTGGGTTCGAGCCCCGGATGTCCCACCATTTTCCCAAAACATTCTAGCACCATTAAGATAATTCTTGTTGGTGCTTTTTTGATGTTTGAGTTTTTTCATTACTATGAGCGTATTAATACATACATTTTTAAAAAATAAATATGAACAAGCTCATAAACTGGAGGATATTTTTTCTCTTGCTTACAGCGAGTATGCTCTCTATCGTTGCAATTTTACCCTATGCATTTTCTCTTCAGTGAGATATAATACGTCAGATTCCTCTTCCCTTACCGCTTATTATTGGGGTAACGCTTTTGCAAAATGGAATCATCTTTGCAATTTTGATATTTCTCGGACTCTTCGTATCTCAAAAGATTTGATTGTGACTCAGATATATAGAAGCATATTGAGAAAACAAAAAAATTACTCCTGAAATGAAGAATGTATTTAAAAAATCTTTATTGCTCGGAGCTGGAATAGGGTTTGTAATAATAATAACGGATATAGTATTTAAAAAAATATGAGTTGTTGTATGAGGGGATCTCTCTATTCCTATATGGCAATGATTTTTAGCTTCCTTTTATGGATGAATTGCAGAAGAAATTTTACTAAGACTTTTTCTTATGTCGCTCCTTATTTGGATATTACATACAATATTCAAATCTCATTCGCAGTGAAAGGTAAGAAATGCAATTATTTGGGCTTCTATTCTTATCACGGCAATAATATTTTGAGTATGACATCTACCAGCTGTTGCTCAAATAACTGAGCTTACGGATGGAGTGATCGTTCGTACTATAGTATTAAATGCTCTATGAGGGGTTGTGTTTTGATATTTGTATTGGAAAAATGGTTTAGAGTCTGCAATGATTGCTCACTTTTCAGCCGATATTGTATTACATGTCGTTTTGCCAATGAGCATAGCCATATATGCGTTATAATTTTTATTCCTAGCTGTAACAAAGGATACTAAACTCTATCACGTGATATATAAAAACACTTCTATTTTCTAGAAGTGTTTTTATAGAATGGCTAAAAGAATCTTCGTAATGCTTGATAGGCTGATCATATGATACCAGTACTGCTAGATTCTTCTATTTGGTCGAGGATAGAATCCTGATTTTCGATGCCATGATTCATTCCATCTCTATTTTTGCAAGGAGTTTTCTTGCTTCGTCACTTTTGATTTTTTCAGATTCAAAACGTTGAATGCTTGAGATTTTTTCAGCATTCAGATAGATTCATCCACACGATTTGCAGAAATTTATAAAATTATGAGATCCATAGATATATTCCCGAGTATCCATGGATTTTTTGCAATCGGGGCAAAGTATATCTTGAGGAGTATTCATTCAAGAATTCTTTCATTGTAAGTTATCTCCAAATATTTCCTGTACAGGAGTAGAATCTACAAGAGATTTTATTTTTCAAAACTCCAAAAAAACTCACTTACAAGTACTGCAAGAGTTTATTTCAATAGCATGATGATGTTCGGTACTCATTATTTCCTGACATTCAGGACATTTTCTTTCACCCATACATTTTGGATATGTACTAATGTAATATTATTGTACTGCGAATATGAAAAAAATGCAAAAATCTAAAGATATATCACATATTATTTTTTTCAAAGATGGTTCTTGTTTTTCTGTCTTGTATCGCATTGATTGATGAGAAAACTTGTTCCAACAAAACCAATCACGATTCCAACTTTTGTATACATAGGGAAATGAATATAAAAAATAAATAAGTGTATAATTTCCTCAAACGAATGAGATATGATTTCGTGACAAAAAATATAATTATTTAGCTTCCTCTATATACTATGTCCGTTATATTTCCTAAATACAAAATGTGATGTTGCAAGAACCGAATTATTTTGATGAAATCGCGAAGGAATTGCATCTTAAACCATATCAAGTTGAGACAGTACTCGCTATGATAGCAGAGGGAGATACCGTTCCATTTATCGCTCGATATCGTAAAGAGAGAACAGGAAATCTGGACGAAGATGTAATTCGAGAAATAATGACAGATAAAACGAGAAGAGAAAATGTATATAAAGCCAAACAGACAGCAATTCACGGAATCGAGGAGCAAGGAAAAATGACTCCAGAACTTCTCGCAAAAATCTGTGCATGTATGACGCTACAAGAAGTAGAAGAAATCTATAAACCATATAAGCTGAAGAAAAAAACAAAGGCAATGATTGCTATAGAAAAATGATTTCAGCCAGTTGCCGATGCGATCAAACAGGGAAAAGGAGAGAGTCAACTTTGGGAGATGTTTACAGAGCTTTTAGAGCAATATTCACAGGAAGAAATCTTAGAAGGATGCCTGTATATTATTGCAGCAGAGATATCTTCTGAACCAGAACTCAGAGCATTTCTCAAGAAACAAATCTATGGATGGTCACGAATCATCTCAAAACAAAAGTGAGCAAAAGCTCTAGAAAAACTCAATGAAAAAGATACAAAACAAATCTCAAAGTTTGATATTTATTCAGATTTTTCTATTACTTTTCAGTCTATCAAACCCTATCAAATTCTCGCTCTGAATCGTGGAGAATCTCTGGGAATCCTTTCAATAAAAATAGAAAAAATAGAGAGTGTATATGAGAATACGCTGAGAGAATATCTCTCCTCTATAGAGCACAGAGGACAAGTAAAAGAGCTTCTGGAAAATGCCTTCAGAGAATGATATTCTGTGCTTTTTAAATCACTAGAAAATGAAATCAGAGGAGAACTTTCAGAGACAGGTGAGGATGATGCCATAGCGAGTTTTCAAAGTAATCTTGAGGCACTTCTGATGACGCAACCAGTGTATGGAAAGAAGATACTTGCTATAGATCCAGGGTTTAGAGCTGGATGTAAGATAGTGATACTCGATGAACTCTGAACACCAGTAAAATTTGATAAAATATTTCTCTTCCAAAAATCGGAGTCAGAAGAGACATTGAAAGCTCTTATGGTAAAATATACACCAGATGTAATAGTTTTAGGGAATGGAACGGGAGGAGATGAAACGCTTGAACTTTTGCAAAATATCACAAAAATTGAAATCTATATTGTAAATGAATCAGGGGCATCAGTATATTCTGCTTCGAAAATTGCTCAGGAAGAATTCCCAGATTTAGACTCGCTCGATAGAGGAACAATATCTATAGGAAGACGATATATTGACCCACTCTCAGAGCTTGTAAAAGTCCCAGTAGAGTCTATTGGAGTCGGGATGTACCAACATGATATGCCAGTAAAAAAACTCGAAGAAAAGCTTGGGTACACGGTGGAAGATGTGGTAAATAGAGTTTGAATAAATGTAAACTCTGCTTCGAGCTATGTTCTCAATCATATAGCTGGAATAGATAAAAGAACTGCAAAAAAGGTATATAATAATCGTCCATACAAGTCAAGAGAACAACTTAAAAAAGTACTCACAGACAAAGCTTATGAGCAAGCAATTGGATTTCTCAGAGTACCAGAGAGTCAGGAAGAACTCGATAATACAGATATTCATCCAGAGCAATATGCACTTGCGAGATATTATCTCCAATACAAAGATAAGTGAAGTATAGAGCAGATATTTATGCAACATGCACCTACAATGAAAGAGCTGTATCCAGATGTGAGTCTCACAACGCTTGAATTTATAGCAGAGGCATATGAATGAATATGACAAGAAAAGAGAATACATTCTACACATAAAAAAGCACAAGAAAAAGTGGATCCAGAATCTATTGGAGTATGAAGTATATTAGAGTGAGTTGTCCGAAATGTGGTAGCTTTTGGAGCTTTTGTAGATGTAGGGCTGAAAAATGATGGTCTCGTACATGTTTCTCAAATCGCAGACCGATTTATCTCAAATCCATCAGATGAGCTTGAGGTAGGCCAAAAAGTAAGAGTCAAAGTCATGTCTATGGAAAATGGGAAAATACAGCTCTCTATGAAAGAAGCTGCTATGTAAATTGTGTTCTCATTTCTTCGAGATCTCTGGGAGTAGTATTTTCTACTAGGTTATCGAGAAGGAAAACAAGTCCATTTAGGTTTCAAACATGTCTATGATATATGATGAGTGATTGGTATGCTTGCAAGCTTCAATCTTGTTGTAGTCTTGATTCATCTTGTCTGTTGAGTTTGGAGTATAGGTTTACGAGAAAGTTTTCTTTGCTGCTTCTATCAAGAGAAAAAAAGTTAGGATGCTGTCTCACAAGAAAGTCTTTTAATGACTGAATCCGTGGATAAAGTTCAAAAAATGGATATGGAGTTTCTTTTGTTTCCTGGCTTGAGATAAGGAGAAAATTATATGCATCAAAATCCATAAAAGCATGACGAAGTTCATGTTTAAATGTTTCCTCAAGGTCTGCTTGATGTGATATGCTTGATTGGCTTATATCTATGGTTGCTTGAAAAGAATTTTTTCTCAAATCCAACCCCCTTTCTATTATGTTATTATCAAAAATTTCAACAATACTATAGTGGTGAGGATGGAGTTCTCATTTTGCTCTATTATTTGTAATTTTTACAGGGAAAAATGATCCCGGTGAACGTATTTCTTGAGAAATAGCATGGAGATAGTATGAGATTTTAGGTATAAGTATTTCTGCTATATAATTTTCTCATAAGAGAGTTCCTTGAGTAAAGTTTTCTAGAACAGTTTCTTGCTTCTCTTGTGGTATCCCTAAGTCAAAAAGTATGTCTGGTAGACGCTGAAGGGTTTGTTGGTACACAGGAGATCATTGAGTTTTTAAGCCTTTTATATATGCTTGCGTAACCTTATAAAAATCGCTCTCTGGATTCTTAAGATCAACTAATTTTCATCTATACTCTGATTGTAACTCAAAGAGAGCTTTATTTTTTGAAAGCTGTAGATTTTCTGGAGAAAAAAGACTTTCATTCCATTTAGGTGTTTCTGTTGCCATAGTATTTAAATATACATATCAGTACCATGATATCATATATGTCTATTTCCTCAAACTCATATACATAATCCGGAACATTTTTTTGTGAAAATCAACAAGGGCCTTATGTTCTATGATGATACTTGTTTCGGTTGTAAAATCTATATATGCGATTTTATTGCCATAGATAGTGAGAGAAATATTATCTTCAAAATCATCAAGCTCTGGAGGAATAGTAATAAGTTCTCGTTCTAAACGAGGACTTTTTGTTTTGGCTCAAGACTCTGACATGATAACATATCGCTCAAGTTGTTTTTTATCACGTTTCTCACGATAGTCTTTTGGGAGATAGGTATTTGCTTTTGATACATCTTTTTCACTGCTTACTCGATAAAATACATCCCCATGCTCGAGGCTATTTACGATATCAGCAAATACGTATGAAAGAGCTTTTTTTCCTTCCTGATAGATAACGCGAGGTTTTTTATCGAGAATAGAATATTGTTGTGCAAGTTTTTCTATATGTGCTTCATTTTGTTGTTGTTGTTCTAAATAAATATCTTGTATTTTATATGGATTTGCAGCGATATAGTATTTTCTCTTTCCTTTTTGTAGTTCGATGATGAGTCATGATTCTATCATAAAAGGAAGCTGACGATATACCTCAACCCTGTAGAGCTCAGAGTGCTGAGAGAGATCTGCGATATTGCTTTCTCCATTTTCTAAAAGTGCAAAATAGAGCTTTGCTCCATTTTCTGGTATCCCAATACTTCGAAGAATTCCTATGTATTTTTCCATAAGTGTAACATAAAAGTTATATATTTATTATACCTTAATAATACTTATAAATAATTAAAAATAAAGAAATAAAATATTTTATTGTTACATTTATGTTTCTATTTTAAGAAAAATATTTTTGCTCCTCTATACTGCAGGAGCTTTATTTTTTAAAAGAAGAATTATGAGAACAAATCCATTTCTTCCTGCAAGCAAAATTGACCCAAAAGAGCGAATCGAACATGTGCTCTCATTTGCTGCTGAGAGAGTATATTTGATTCTTACACAGCAACTTCCAAGTCTTGAGTTTCGTGTGAAGCGAGAAGTGCTTTTTATTCTCCTCTTTTCATGAAATAAAGCAGTGATGTATAGAGTTTAATTTTTAAATATTATATTATGAATTGAATCAGTGAAAATATAAATGCATATAAAGATATTGAAAGATATGCGCATATCAATTTAGATGCAGTACTCCATAAGGTCACACAGGAAGTAGCAGAGCTCTCATATGCACGAAAACATGAAACACTGTGAGAGGTTTATAGCGAGGCCTGAGATGTTATTGTAAATATGTTATCAGTAGCAAGTGAGCTCGGAGTAGATGTTTCACTCTTACAAGATGTTTCAAGAGAACAAATAGAGTGAGAAGTACTCCTCCATATGCTTGGTGATTGGAATAGCAAGGTGCAATGATATCGAAATAAATATTCGAGAGAAAATGTTACTTTACCCGAACTCCAAGCTTTGACTCAGGAATTTACATCTACAATTTTGAGTTTTGTGGATCCATGTGTAAACTTGTGAAAGATTATACAAACTAACACACAAAAATTTATGGAACGTAAAGATCAATATAAGCCAAAGATCAATATAAAAGATTATATAGCTGAATACCCAGATTTTCCAAAACCTGGAATAAATTTTAAGGATATTTCACCACTTTTAAGAGATACAGATGCATTTGATTATGTATGCCATGAAATGGCTGAATCTTGTCGAGGAGCGGATAAGATAGTAGCTCTTGATTCAAGAGGATTTATATTTGCTCCAACGATAAAAAAAATACTTTGAATACCATGGATAATGGCGAGAAAACCAGGAAAACTCCCAGGAAAAGTTGAGACAATTTCTTATGATTTAGAGTATGGGAGTAATACGATTGAAATTCAGAAATATGATAAAGATTGAAATTTAAATATTCAACCAGGTGAAAAAGTAGCAATAGTCGATGATCTTCTTGCAACAGGAGGGACTGCATGAGCTGCAATAAAGTTAGTAGAAAAAATGTGAGGAAAAATACATAATTGTAGTTTTGTCATTTCACTTGATGAAGAATTTCTTCAGTGATTTGAGACTCGTAAAAATCTTGCTGAATATCCGTGTTCTACAGTGGTGTCATATGATTAATTTCTAAACATATCATTATGAAAAAAACACTTATCACGCATCCTCATTTTCATGAGCTGTGAGAAAATATTGCAAGAGAAAAAGGGATGGAATTTCCTCAAGTACGATTTGAAAACTTTCCTGATAATTGGCCAAATCTGTTTATTGAAGAAGTAAAAGGAAGTATCGAACATCAAGACGTTACCTATATTGGAGATTTTTCCAGACCAGAAGATATGTTTATAAACTATGCCATGATGCGAGGAATACTCGACTATTATGCAGGAAAACTCCGTGTGATTATGCCCTATTTCCCAGTAGGGACTATGGAGAGAATTTCTGAAAAATGAGAGATTGCAACGGCAAAATACTTTGCTGATATTATGAGTCATTTACCAGAGGGAAGGCAGTGAAAAACAAGTATTCATACCTTTGATATTCATGCTCTGGTTGAGCGTTTTCTCTTTGATAGTTTTAAGGTAAATCTAGAAACTCATACGGCTATGAATCATATTCGTGAAATAGCACGAGATATGGTGATAGTATTTCCAGATGAAGGAGCAGAAAAACGTTTTGCAAAAGAGTTCCCCAACCATGAAACTATTGTTCTTTCAAAAAAGAGAGAAGGAGGAGAACGAGTGATATCTCTTAAAGAAGGAAATCCTGAAGGGAAAGACTTGCTTCTCGTGGATGATCTGATCCAGTCAGGAGGAACTCTTATACGAGCTGCAGAATTTTTACGGAAGCTTGGAGCTACATCCGTAAGTGGATATGCAACTCATGGAGTATTCCCTGGAGATTCTCATAAGAAATTAGCCCAAGCACTTGATATGTTGTATGTGACAGATTCTATTCCAGAAAATAACACAAGGGCTCAAGAAGTGGAAAATATGAAAATTATTTCCCTTCAAAAAGATTTTGAAAAGCTTATGTTTGCACAGTAAATAAAAAACTCCTTTTTAGGAGTTTTTTTTGAATTTAAATACTTTATCTGTTGGTATTTGTCAAAGTCTTTTCATTCGTTTGAGTTCTTGAGATCAATTTCTTCGTACCTCTGGATTTGGAGAAAGATCTATCGATAAATCTTTATTTATAAGTGATCTTACCTCTTCTCGTGTTCCAATCATAGCTTTAATGATTTCAACCGCAGAGAGAAATCTTTGAGTAGAGTCAAGTATTATCCAAGGAGCATGTTCTGTATCAGTATGTTCGAGTATTTGCCACTTTGCGAGAGTGTATTGCCCCCATTTTTCTTGTGCTTGTGCATCAACAGGAGATGATTTCCATCTTTTTCGTACATTTTCTCGTGCTTTGAGTCGTTCTTTTTGGATATTCTTTCCTATGGAAAGATAGATTTTTAAAAAATCATATCCTGCACCTACAATTCGTTCTTTTTCAAACTGATTTACGTTTTGCATAAACCAATCATACTCTTCTTGGGTACAAAACCCCATAGCAGCTTCCACTCATGCTCTATTGTACCAGGATCTATCAAAAAATTGAATACCTCATTCACGAGGAAATGACCGTTCATATCTTTGAAACCAATTATCTTCAAATTTTTCTTCTGGAGTAGGGATACCAGGGAATGCGGTAACTCCAAAATGCTTATTATTGAGTTGATCGCTTACTCGCTTAATATTACTTCATTTTCCAGCAGTATCTCTTCCATCAAGCGTCACAATAACTTTTTGTTTTGTATCTTGAAGGTGTTCAACCCAAAGAGAAAGTGCTCATTGGTATTCTTCAAGAAATCGTTTTTCATTTCCAGTTTGTAAATCCGATATAATTCTTCCTATGAGGGTATTGGATAATTTAGCTTTTTCAAGATAAGAAGCTATAGTACTATATCTTGTGGTTCATCTATATAATTCATGATTCTTTACAGCCATTTTTTTTATTTCCTACAAAATATTAAATTTAATATAAATTAAATAATTAATTTGTCAAATAAATAATAGTCTTTCTTGGAAATTACTTTGGATTTTTTATGGTGAAAAATTATAATGCCTCAGTTGTTTATTTTTTAATGTTACGTGAAATGGAATTAACAAAAGATAATTTTGCAGCTGAAACGGCTTCAAATATGATACTTGTAGATTTTTGGGCTGAATGGTGTGGTCCATGTCAAGGAATGATGCCAGTACTTGCTGAGTTTGAAAAAACAACAGGTGTAACAGTAGGGAAAGTAAATGTTGATAATGAACCTGATCTTTCTGCAGAGTATAGAGTGATGAGTATTCCAACCCTTATACTATTTAAGGACGGGAAAGCAGTAGAACAAGCTATAGGCTCTCAACCACTTGAAAAACTTCAAGCTATGATTGAAAAACATAAATAACATAAATA
>UPTN01000663.1_pt1 | contig 17112 bp, 19 predicted proteins | sample 2160111 | NCBI WGS metagenome assembly UPTN01 (sample SAMN06265058, study PRJEB28932) | marine metagenome | isolation source: Columbia River Estuary | place: USA:Columbia River Estuary, USA | collected 2014-05-05
ACAAATGGCCAAAAAGGTATTGAAAAAGGATGGGAAATTAATTATAGAAGTTACAAGATAGGATAGATTTACATTTAAACTATTTGGGAGAAAATGGCCTGGAGTTCAAGCGCCACAACATACCGTTTTATATGATAAAAATAATTTTGTGGCTATGATGGAAAAGCATGGGTTTAGAGTGGTTAAGTATATGCCTTATGGCGCTTTTCCACCATATTTTTATATTTTTGCAGGGACTTATTTTAGAACAATTGGTAAAAATTTAAATCTGAATCGTATCATTTTTCCTTATTTTTTAGGTCAACTTATATTGATGCCACTATTAATTTTTCAAAAAGTATTAAACCTTTCAATGCAAACAGTAGTTTGTGAAAAAATAAATTAAGAGAGAGTAGATGGAACTAATCGAAAATAAATTAAATGTTTCTATGTATAGGCCTAGTAATGCAAAGGCTTTCACTTATTTAATACTGCCTACTTTTATATTGGTTTTAGGTGTGGCATTTGTTTTTTCCAAAGATGCTTATTTATATTGGCTAGGGGAATTAGTACTTTCAATTTTTTTTCTTCAATCATTTATTTTATTACATGAATGTGGTCATTTAAGTTTCTTTAAAACAAGAGCGTTAAATGTAGTATTCGGACATTTTTTTGGTCTCCTATCTGTAATTCCATTTTATTCTTGGCAACAAATGCATGGGTTACACCATCGTTGGACGGGTTGGAGAGATAAAGATCCAACAACGCAATCAACAATAAAACCAAGTGAATCTAAACTTAAAAATTATATTATAAATATTGCTTGGACGCTTTTTATTCCTGTTTTTTATTTGAGTTATAAAATTAGCAACTATTGGAATTTATTTAAAATTAAGCAATACTTGAATGCTAAAAAATATAAAAAAGTACGCTTACACATAATTATATATCTTTTCATTTTTATGACTATTGTACTGTTTTTTGGTGATTTTTTATGGAAATATATCGCTCCTGCATTTGTGTTGAGTTTGGTTTGGAAAGAATTGGTGATAATGACGCAGCATTCGCATGTAGAAATGCCTATTGCTAATAATAATGAAGTAAAACCTTTTTCATACTTGAATCAGGTAAAATATACGAGGAGTTTTTACCTGAATTCATTTATTTCTAAGTATTTTCTTTTTAATTTTAATTTGCACGAGGCACATCATGCCTATCCAGGATTACCCGCTTATAAATTAGCTGAGGTAATTTTAAATATACCAAAAGAGCCTACCTATTTTTCTTGGCTACTAAAAGCAAAGTCTATGAAAGGTGTAGATTATATTTTTAAAACATCTAAACAAACAGGAAAAAAGTTTTAAGAAAATAAATTATATAGGTGCAATATGCAATGCAAAAAATCTTCTTATTAAACCTTTACAATTGCACTTATAAACATTAACAAACAACTGTATAAATCTTGTCAAACCTGCTGTTAAGTTTGGTTGGAGAAGTACAAAATAATTGTAAAAAAAGTACAATATATTATAAAATAATGTACATTAAATTAGTAAAAGATGTAGTAAATTTATAAGAAGTCTATAAAACTACTGTTTATAAGGCTTTTAGAGGTATATTCAAATATATAAAATTAAAGCCAATTTATGTATAACGGTTATGCATTTTTATGAACAATTACTATTTTAAAAACAACATTAAAACGATAAAGTAAGCATGGCCATACGATACAGAATTACAAAACGAATCAATACCCAAGCAGCTATAAAAAAGGAGCAGTTTATTATGCTGGCTGTAAATACGGGTACTGTTGATATTAGAGATGGTATTATTTATGCTTTGCCTGAAGACAAAGATTGGGGAGGAAATGGGACATATATTGAATCAAAAAAAAATAATAACATTCTAGTTACATTCGCAGTAGCTCAATCGCCATCAGGAGAAATTGAATAAAGTCGAAAATACTGGGAATGGAATGAGGATTTAAAAACATTCATGTTTATAATAGAGGAATCTCTTCTAGTGAAGCAAAATGAATAAAAATTAGTTTTACCAAAAAGCTAAAAATAACGCGAGGAGCAAGTGAAATAAAACATTATTTTTTATTGGTTTACCATTTAAATATAAATTGACAATACACTGTTTTTAAAACTATATTTGCAGCGGAGCTACAAAATATATGCAGTGTACAAGTTTTATTATTATGGAGACTAAAAAAATTAGTATTGAAAATAAAATTACTTCAGCAGAAATTGAAAAATGCATTTCAATTTTATCACAACTAGTGAATAATACAAATGAAATATTTGATATAGAAAAAGAACAACGTACAGCATTGATAAAGGTTGCAGGGATGTTTTCCAGACCTAATAGAGATGAGTTTTCACGAAGAAAAAAAGACGGAAAAAAAGCGGCTAAACGCAAACTTGAGGCTAAAGATAAAACGGCTAGAAAAGAAACTGGTATTCGCAGTGCCCGTGAAGCAACTATATTTGTAGCGCCTAAGTTACTTCCAAATTTGGATTTAGCAAGCAAGGAACAATTAGAACTGGAGACTCCAAAAAAATGTTATGTATGTAAATCTGATTTTTCCAAAATGCATCATTTTTATGATACAATGTGCATTAATTGTGGCGATTTTAATTACGCTAAACGTTTTCAAACTGCCGATGTAAGAAACCAAATTGCCGTTATTACTGGTTCAAGATTAAAAATTGGATATCATATAACCTTAATGCTTTTAAGGGGAGGAGCAACAGTTATTGCAACAACACGCTTTCCTGTAGATTCAGCGCTGCGTTTTTCAAAAGAAGCTGATTTTGATAAGTGGGGACATCGTTTAAAAATTCACGGACTAGATTTAAGACATATACCAAGTGTAGAAATATTCTGTAATTTTATAGCACAAAAATATAAACGTTTAGATATTCTTATAAATAATGCAGCACAAACGGTTAGAAGACCAGCAGGTTTTTATAAACATTTAATGACAAATGAAGAACTTTCTATAGATTCCTTACCAATATTTATAAAGAACTTATTAATTGATCATTCAGATTGTTTGCAAGAATTAAAGGTGCTAACAATAGGAGCTTCATCAAATCAAAATATGCCAGTAACTTGGCACGGTCCCGAACCTGGAATTGGCTTAAGAGCTTCGGCCAAATTATCTCAAATTCCATATAGTTTTGATAAGGCATTAGTTGCCCAAGAAGTTTTTCCAGAAGGAGAATTAGATGCAGATTTACAACAGGTAGATTTAAGAAAAGTTAATAGTTGGCGTTTAAAGCTAGGTGAAGTTGAAACTACTGAAATGATAGAAGTACAACTTGTAAATTCTGTAGCGCCTTTTGTTTTATGCAACAGGCTTTCAGAATTAATGAAAAAGGATCAAACAGGGAAAAAACATATCATTAATGTTTCAGCAATGGAAGGTAAATTTTATAAATCATTTAAAGAAGATCGTCATCCACACACAAATATGGCGAAAGCAGCTTTAAATATGCTAACTCATACGTCTTCAGGAACTTTGGCAAAAGATGGTATTTTTATGAATGCTGTTGATACAGGTTGGGTTACAGATGAAGACCCCATTGAGCTAGCGATTAAGAAACAAGAACAATTCGATTTTCAACCTCCATTAGATATTGTTGATGGTGCAGCTCGCGTTTTAGACCCTTTATTTGATGGAATAAACACAGGGAAACATTGGTGTGGAAAATTTTTAAAAGACTATAAGCCAATTGATTGGTAGGCTATTATAAAAAATCCCATCAATTATCTTGATGGGATTTTTTTATAATGATAGTTTAAATTTTATTTTACAGTAATCCAAGGTTTTCCAGATTTTAATAACTCTTTTCCAGCAACGCCATTAATAATAATAGCGGCCATCATATACCAAGCTGCTAATGCACAAACAATCAAAACATAGGCTGCAGCAACCGTGAACTCTTTAAATCCAAAATGAGCTAAATCTAATAGGATAAATCCAATAACTAAGGTGCTAAAAGTAATTGCCATTGCCGTATGAATAAATAATGAAGCTATCCAAAAAATTATAGTTAATAAAGTCCAAGCAATTAAATAGTAACCAACATCAGTTCCTGAAGATTCATAGATTTCTAAATGATTTAAAATCCAAATAATTCCAAGTCCAATCCAAAATGCACCATAACTTGTAAAAGCAGCAAACCCAAAATTGTTACCTGTTTTTTGTTCTAAAAATCCAGCTACCATTTGCGCCAATCCACCAAAGATATATCCCATTGCAACAACTGGACCTAGTCCGCACAATCCTAAATTATGTAATTGCAATAAAAGCGTTGTTAATCCAAATCCTGCTAATCCTACAACTGCTGGATTTCCTAATTTTATAGTACTCATTTTTTATAATTTTTCGTATTTAATAAGCTGCAAAATACTTGCTTTCACATCTTTTAAATACTGACTTTTATCATTAAAAATAGACTATTTACTATAGCGTTTTCGTGTTATAGTATAATTGAAGGTAATGGGTTTAAATATTGTAAGTTACTAGTTAAAACTAAATTTTAAGATGTTTTAATAGGTTTAAAAGCAATTTTAAAAACACTGTTAATGAAGAGATTTAATAAGATAAGTATAATTATATAATATAAAAATAGTGCTAGAAGTTATATTACATTATATTTTAGAAATTAATAAATAGCACTAATTAAAATGTATTATAATTTTCTGTGCTCAATATTATTTTCTAAAGAAAATCACTTGAACTAAAAAAAAACTTTTGAAAAAGCTTACCAAAACATTTTAGTTCCTATTTATTGAAAAAGTTGCTAAACTGCTGACAAAGCTGCTCCAATAATACCAGCATCATTTTCTGCTTTAGCAGGAGTAATTTCGGTATCAATATTTATTTGAGCTTCAAATTTGCTAAACTTTTTACTGGAGCCACCACCAATTATTATTAAATCGGGTGAGAGTAGTAAATTAATATGTTTAAAGTACTTATGTAAACGTTTTCCCCATTGTTTTCTGCTTAAATTTTCTTCAATTCGTACAGAATCAGCAGCATATTTTTCAAAAATACTACCATTTTTATGAAGCACATGACCAAATTCAGTATTTGGTACTAATTTACCGTCTAAAAATAGGGCAGAACCTATTCCGGTTCCCAAAGTAATCATAATAACGGTTCCTTTAACTCCTTTTCCAGCGCCAAAAGTAATTTCTGCAAGTCCGGCAGCATCGGCATCATTCACTACTGAAAATGTATTACCAGTTTTATTTTTAAAGAAATCATCAACCTTTAAATTTTTCCAATCTTTATGTAAATTACCACCTGTTAAGCACTTGCCATTTTTTAATGGTGTTGGAAATCCACAGCCAACAGGTCCTTCCCATTTAAAATGTTCTATTAATTTTTGAATAGTTTCAGCAACAGCTTCAGGTGTAGCAGGTTGGGGTGTTGCTATTCTTCTTCTTTTTGAAATAAGTTCACCAGTTTCAGTGTTTACAATTGCACCTTTAATACCTGTGCCTCCAACATCAATCCCTAATATTTTCATGAATTACTTTTTTGAACAATTTATTAAAAAATATGATACTTTGAAATTAAATAAAGTAGAAATATTTAAAATTACATTCTCTCTTCAATCCATTTTTTGAAATCGAAAAAGTTTTTTGGGGCAACTCCATGACCAACAGGATATTCCTGATAACAATTTTTTATATGTAGTTCATTTAAAAATTTTGGAGCTTTATTAGCCCATTCAACTGGAATTACTTGATCTACACTTCCATGTGAGATAAAAAAATCTAATTTAGTATATTTAGAAGCATCTAAACTTTTAGGCAATAATTCTGGATTTATATAACCACTTAAAGCAATTACTTTTTGAACTAAATTTGGATGATTTAAGGCTACAGAATAGCTTAAAATGGTTCCTTGGCTAAAACCTAAAAGAAAGGTTTTAGCTGGTGTAATATTGTATTTTTCTTGAACTTCAACAATAAATTTAGCAATTAAATCTCTTGAAATAAGTGCTTCTGGAATATCTGAAAATTTCTCAGCCGAGCTAGTGAAATTAATTGTGTACCAAGCATAGCCTCCAAATCCCAAAGTTTGTGGTGCTCTTGCGCTAATAATAATTAAATCATCTGGCAGTTCTGTAGCAAATGAAAATAAATCTTCTTCATTGCTTCCATAGCCATGTAATAATATTAAAAGTGATGTTTTTTCTGAAATAAAATTAGGCTCTCTTGAAATGTATTGCAGTGATAATTGTTTCATAAATATAAAATAAAAGTCGTGCTAATTGGCACGACTTCAAAAGTAAGTTTTAATATAGTTTTATGCAATTCCTTTAAACCAATCTTGAAAAATATCTCCAAATAACGGTATTTTTTTTTCTTCACCTTGAATAGCACCAATTAAACCGATTATTAGTAAAATAAATAAACCTATTGCAATAAAACCGCTTGTCCATAAACCAATATAGCGCATTAAAAAAACACTATTAACCATTGAAAATAAAGAAATTCCTATCGATTGCCGAATGTGAAAAGCAGCAAAGGCGTTTCTTTTTTCATTATGCATAAAAAAGGCAATTAATAAACCAATCCAAGTGATGTAACTTATAATTGCAATTGTTTTTCCTTCTTTTACAGTATAACTATCCATGTAAATTTTAATTTTTAATGTTATAAAACAACTTTGTTGTTAGCAATAATACCATACACTTTCCCATTCATTTTTTTGTTGATAAAAAGTGAGTTTTTTGAAGATGATAAAATATGACTTTCCTTAAATTCATATTCAAAATTAGGGTTAAATAAAGTAATATTGGCTTTACTTCCTTCTTCAATTGTTGAGCTTTCTATGTTAAAAACTGCCCTAGGTTTTTGGGTTAAACTAGTGATAAGTGTGTCTAATTCAATGATTTTATTTAATGCCCCAAACAAGCTTTCTAAACCAATTGTTCCAAATTTAGCATTGTAATATTCCACTTTTTTATGCTCAATATCAATAGGGTTATGGTCACTAGTAACCATATCAATTACACCTTCTTTTAAACCTTTTATAAGTGCTTTTGTGTCTTTAACAGTTCTTAGTGGAGGTAATACTTTAGTATTAGCATTAAAACTTTTTAACTCATCATCTGTTAAAACTAAATGATGTGCTGAAACACTGCAAGTAACTTTTAACCCTTTTCTCTTCGCTTCTTTGATTAATTTTACAGCTTTTTCAGTAGAAATGGTAGGGATATGTATTTTGCCACCTGTATATTCTAAGATAAATAAATCACGCGCAATTTGAAGTTCTTCAGCCAGCCCAGGAATTCCTTTTAAGCCTAATTTTGTGCTGTTAATTTCTTCATTAACCAAACCTTCACTAGCAATTGAATTATCTTGTGGAAAACTTAAAATTAAAGCATCAAAATTTTGTGCATATTGCAATCCAATTTTTAACAAATTGGCGTTGCAAATGGGTTTGTTATAATCTCCAAAAGCAATAGCTCCAAAATTTTGCATATCATACAACTCAGCTAAATCAGTACTTTCTCCACCTTTGGTTAAATTTCCAATTGGATAAAGGGAGGTTGCAAAACCTTGAGATTTGTTTTTTATAAACTGAATAGTTGATTTGTTATCGGCTACTGGGTTTGTATTTGGATTCACAGCAACTGCAGTAAAACCACTTTTAGCAGCAGTATGAAGTCCATTTTCTATGGTTTCTCTTTCTTCCAAACCAGGTTCTCCAAAACAAACACTAGAATCAAACCAACCTTGTGAAATATGTAAATTGTCAAGTTTAATTTCTTGATAATTATTTGGGTTTTTTATGGTTTTTGAAATTTTAGTGATACTTCCACTTTCAATTAATAGGTCGTTTTTTTTATTATGGAAAGGACTTGATGGGTCAATAATAGTAGCAGACTTTATGAGTAGATTCATATTTTGAAATATTTTAATAAGAGCATTTCAATGAACAAAAATAACACAGAAAAAGCTAAAAACCATTTAAAAAGCCAATTGATTTTTTGTTGACTATAAATTTCATCAAAAAAGGAATCAATTGAAGTAGCTATTGAAACATTTTTATTGTTTTTAACCAATGGATCTAAATCCATATAAGTTAAATCGCTTTCTTCTTTATTGTAATTAAATGCAATAGTTTTAATGTTGTTTTGGTTGTTTTTTATAGTGTAGAAACCACTTTTTAAGTTTGTCCCATCAATTGTTAGTTTTACTTTATTATTAGAAATTACTTGTTGTGGAATAAATTCACTTTGTTCGTTAGAAATTTTTAGTACATTATCCATTCCAATTTCTGTAAGAACTTCAACTTTATTTTCTGGCTCAATTGTATAATATAATTGTGTGTTTTTCAAGCTGTTTTTTGCAAAGTTGTAAAAAATAGGAACTACTAAAGAAGATTGTGTAAAATTGGAGGTTTCAATACTTAATGGTGATGCAAACCAAAATAAAGAACTATTAGAGGTTTCTATAGAACAAATAAAAGGTTCATTTGTATCTAATTTTAATATAGAAGAATTGTTTTTAAATTGAGATTTATAATACAAATTAGTAGTTGGATATTGAAAATTACTCACTTTTTTTTCAAAAACTTTTTTCAGTAAAGGGTGTTCATATACTATAGTTGTAATTTTGTGTTCCTCTTCAATTTTAGTAGAAATACTTCCAATATTAAATTCTTTTAAAAAACTATTGTATGAAATTATGTTTGAAATAACAGAAGGAATTACAACAATAGTGCCGCCATTTTTTGAAAATTCATTTAGTGATTTAGTTAACTCAACAGGAATATTTTCAAGCTCGTTCAAAATAATTAAGTGTTGTGAATTTAGTAAATTATAATTCAAATTTTGAAGTTTATTTGAAGTGAAATTGAATTCGTTTTCTGTATAAATTTTGTTTAAAAATGGGGTGTTTTCTCCTATGCAAAATACATTGATTTTTTCTGGTTTTGAAATGGTAAAATAAAAGGAATTATCAAACTCTAAATCATCATTTGTTATTTGTATTATGCCATTAATAGTTGAGGTATTAGCTAAAGTAAACTGAGCAGTAGCTTTATTAGAATTGTTAAATCGTACTACAGATTTACCTATTAATTTTGAGTTGTTTGATAATGAAATTGGGTAAGAGAGCGTGCTGTTTTGAGTGCTTTTTACAACAATTGAAAGTAATATATCCGCCGAATTTTCCTCTGAAGTATAAATGCTATCAATATAAATGTTGGTAATTTTTTTCGGTGCTGCTTTTAGTAGGTTTACCGAACTGTTTACATTTGTAAAATCAAGTTTATTTACATCTTTAAAAATTTGAAAATCAGATATTAATATATTTTTATTTAAAGTATTAGTTGGTTTATTATTTAAACTATTTAGCTTTAGTAAGACTGCGTTTAACTCTAAATTATTAGTAGAATATTCACAAGTTATTAACTCATCTTTCAAGGTTTTTTCGTCAATATTTAAAAATTCAGTACTATTTGTAATGAGAGAAAAAGTGCTGTTTTTAGAAGTGGTATTTTCAATAATTTGTTGGGCTAAGGTTTTTAATAATTCTCCACTTTCCCCTTTGGCTTGCATGCTAAAGGAATTGTCTAAGTATATTGTTGTATTATAATTTTGTTGCTGTGAATTATTTGAAAAATAAGGTTGTGAAAAAGCTACAATCAAACAAGTGAAAGCGGCCATTCTTGTAAGTAAAATTAACAGCTTTTTTAGCTTTGAACTTTTACGTGTTTGTTGTAGTATATTTTTTAAAAAATGAACGTTTGTAAAGAGTACTTTTTGGAAGCGTTGTAACTGAAATAAATGAACTAATATCGGGATGATAAGTAGTAGTAATGCATATAAAATTTCAGGATGTTTAAATTGCATTCTTTAAAAGGATTTTTCAAAGATATAAAATTCAACTTTAATTTATGTCAAATAATTTTCTAAAATACCTAAAGCATAATTGCTAGCTATTGAGTTTGAAAATTTTGAAAAATCTATAGTAGCATTATCATTTGCTTTGTCAGAAATAATTCTAATAATGGAAAAAGGCATTTTATATTCATAACAAATTTGAGCTACAGCAGCTCCTTCCATTTCAACACAAATTGCTGATGGTATTTGTTTATTTAACTTTGTTATTTTTTTTAAACTAGATATAAATTGGTCACCACTTGCAATATCACCTAAAACCAATTTTGGTGCTGAGATATCAAATAATTTTGCATCTTCAACTAAAATATACTTATGGTAATTTTTTAAAAAAGTTGAAGTAGCTTCAACAAGTTTTGTTGGGTTTTTTGTTTCTAAAAATAATTTTTTGATAATTGGAATTTCAAATCTTTTATAAAACGGACTTGCATTTAAATCATGCTGGAATAGGTTTTTTCCAATAACTATATCACCAATATTTAAACTTGGATGAATTGCACCAGCCACGCCTGTAAAAATAATTTCATCTAAGTTAAAATCGTTTATTAATTGTGTTGTGGTCGCAGCAGAAGCAACCTTTCCCCAGCGAGAAAATACTAAAACTACTTTTTTATTGAAAAGGGTTCCTGTATAATAGGTTCGCATTCCTTTTTCAACTGTAGAAACGTTTTGTAATTTATGCAGTAAAGCTTGAATTTCTTCTTGCATTGCACTAATAATAGCAACCATTTTTTATGTTTATTTAATTGATAATTTTTCCGTCTTTCATTTCTAGTTTTCTATCCGCCATATTTGCTAACTCTTGGTTATGCGTAACAATTACAAATGTTTGATTGAATTTATCACGCAAGGTAAAAAAGAGTTTATGTAAATTTTTAGCAGCAGCAGAATCTAAATTCCCACTAGGTTCATCAGCAAAAATTACATCAGGATTATTAATTAAAGCCCTTGCCACTGCAACACGTTGCTGCTCACCACCAGAAAGTTCATTTGGTTTATGATGAATCCTGTTTGAAAGACCTAAAAAAGCAAGTAATTCAATAGCTTTCGTTTCTGCTTCTTTTTTAGATGTATTCGCAATAAATGCAGGAATACATACATTTTCTACTGCAGTAAATTCAGGTAATAATTGATGAAATTGAAAAATAAAGCCAATATGCTTATTTCTGAATTTAGACAGTGTTTTGTCTTTTAATTCTAATAAATTGGTGTTATTTATAGTTAATTCAGCGTTTTTAACATTGGTAGGCTGATCTAATGTGCCTAAAATTTGTAATAGGGTTGTTTTACCTGCTCCAGACGGGCCAACTATAGCAACTACCTCTCCTTTTTTAATAGTTAATTTAACACCTTTTAAAACCTCTAATTCACCATAAAATTTATGGATTTCTTTTGCTTCAATCATGGTTTAAAATAAAAGGTGAAAATACAATTTATATTTTATTACAACCAATTTTTAGCTTTATTATAATCAATATAATACACTAAGCGTAATGAAAAATTATGTAGCATTGATTCATCAAATAAGTTATCTAAATTTTCTTTAAAATTTAAATCAGCTAATTGGTCTTCATTAAAAATAGAATTTCTGTACAACGCAATAAGTTGACTTCCTGGTGCAAATTCCCATGTGTAGCTTAAATCAAAATTCCAAATATTGTAATTTATATTATGATTTTCTGAATAAGAGTTCTCATCAAGAGTCCCATTGTTATTTAATAAATAATATTGGTTGTCATATTCAACAGGTGACCAATAATGGCGAAATGATAGATTTAAAGCAGATTTTGTACTAAAATTATACTTTCCAGAAATGGCATTTGTGAATGATTTAGAATCTCTTTTTCCAAAAATTATAGTATCATCATCTAAAATATCTACAAAACCTTTATCGTTTATGTCTGCCGAATAGTTTAATTCATAAATAAAAGAAAGTTTATCATTTACTCTTAATCTAGGTGAAATTTCTGTAAAAATAAAGTAGTTATCATCCTGTAACCTCTTTGAAACTAAAATTCGGGCATCTAAAGCAAACTTTCTTCTATAATCTGTTGAAAACCATTGGTTTACCATTATTCTTCCTGTTTTTTTGTAAAACCTTCCGCTAACTCTTGGTTCATAATAATCATATTCATTTCCAATAGATGTTTCAGCCATTCCTCCAAATGCAAGTTTTGATTTTTTTGTTTGAAACACATAACGCATACCTACTTCATTGCTAGTATATGTATTTGGTTTATATAAATAATCTACATCTAACCAAAAAGACATATTGAAACTGTCAAATTTTTCTGTCGGTTCAAATGTTTGATAGCTTAGGTACGATTCAAATTTGCTAAAATTATTTCTTCGTTGAAATCCTAAATCATTTTTATTGAATTTGTCGTCTTGAAGATGGTGCTCAATACCGTATTGCCAATTTCCACTATTTTTTCTGAAAGAAATATCTGTAAAAAAACCTTTAGTTATTTCATTAAATTCATTTAAATAACTCATTCCGCCACCACCTTCAATTTTAAATTTATTGGCTTTATTTGTTAAGTCAAAAAGCAATGCTGAAACATTTGCATCTCTGAAGAATCCATTTCTCATTACATTGGTATTGACAAAGCTAACAGATGAGTTTTTATTAAATTGTTGGTCAAGTACCAGCACGTTATAATTTGCAAATGGCTCCAAAATAATTTTTCTAATCTCTTCTGTATCTTTATTCTTAATTTTTGCTGTTGCTTTCTCAGTTATTGCATTAAAAAAACCAATACCTAAACCGTTTTTAGTTCTACCAGAAATTTTTAAAGCATTTAGCATTTTCACATCATAGGGTTCTGATATTATTTCCTCATTAGTATCTAAATCGCTTTCTTCAATTTGTGTAGAAGGACTGTTTCCAACTCTTCTGGAGTAAAATAAATTTCCTTTACTAAATAGTTCTGTTCCTTCTGTAAAAAATGCTCTTTTTTCTGAATATTGTTGTTCAAAAGGGCCTAAATTTAACGTTAGATTGTCGAATGCAGTTTGACCAAAATCCGGAATTAAAGTTGCATCTAATGTGAAACTTTCACTAATTCCATATTTTACATCCATTCCAAAATTAGTGTCAAAATTATTTTCTCCATTATAAATTGAATAAGAAGAAGATGTATAAGGGAAAAAACTTAACCGTGTAGGAGGTGAAATATTTTCTATTCCATAAATAATCCCAGCATATTGTTGTAAGTTTCCTATGGTTTTATCAATTGGATTCCAAGTATATTGCTCTTTGGTGTTTTGCATTCTTCTGTGGAAATTCAACCCCCAAGTTTGTACTTTTTCGTTAGAAAACCGTAATGCAGCATATGGAATTTTTACTTCAACCACCCACTTTTCATCGTCTAATTTTACGGCACTTTCCCAAACGGCGCTCCAAGAGAAATCTTCATCATTGATGGTCGCTTTAGCATCTCCCTGATTTCCTGTAGCTTGGATAAAAAATTCCGTATCGTTTTGCCCATCATTTAAGGGGTTTAGCATAATTCCAAACCAATCTGTTTGTCCAAAATTATCTCTTGTAGCAGATTCTAAAGGAATGTTTTTAATGTCATCATCGTATAATAAAGCTCCAAAATAAATAGCTTCATCATCATACATTACTTTTACTTCTGTTTTTTTCCCCTGAGGTTCATTAGTGCCAATTCCTGGTCTAAACATGACAAAATCTTTAGCAGTTTCGGCATTTTTCCATAAAGATTCATCTAAAACACCATCTATTGTAGGCTGCAAAGAAATTTTAAGCGCATGTATAGATTTTGGATTTAAATTTATTTGAGCAACAGCATTAAATTGAAAAAGGATATAAAAAAGGATGATGAATTTCTTCATTGTAGATTTTGGTATGAATACGGAGTGCTAAAATATTTAACATATCACTGAATTCATCTTAAATAAATGTTAATAAAAACATTTATTGTAAATTTTTAACATACATTTTTGCAAAATGATAGTTAATTATAATTTTATGAAATTAAGTATTTTAAAAAATGTTAAAAAACTTGTGAATACAATTTAAAAATCATAATTATATATTGAATATAAGAAAGAATAAAAACGCCTATAATAAATATTGCTACAGGTAATAGAGGGGTTAAAATTGCTATTTTTAAAATTAAATTTTTCATGTTAAAAGGTTATTTAATTTTTTAAAAACTATGTCTAATAATTTCATTTATTTTTTAAATGAATTTTTATATACCAATTTTATGTCTAAATATAAAATGGTTAAGTACGCTACAATAGATACAAGGGTAATTACTTTAAATATATTACAATATGCACAACTATAGTAGTTGTGATCAAGTCCAAATATACAAGAAGTACATCCTATAATTGTCATTATTAAAAATGTTGTAAATATGAATGCAGGTATTAATAACGCTGATTTTAAGGCTAATTTTTTCATTTTTTTTGAATTGAAAACATATATAATTAATACTGTAAAATTACAATGGAATTGTATGCTATACTCGGAATTGAGGTAAGCAAATTTTATGTGGTTTTATGTATTTATTTATGATATATGATGTAATTTTACATTGCAAAGAATGTAAATGGAAAAAGATGCCTGATTTTTTAAAAGAAAAACCAAAATTAGATATTGATTTTTTAGATGCGAAGGGGTGTTTAAATATGTTAACGGATGATGAAAAGGAAATTTTAGTGCAACATAAAACAGATTTAGAATTTAAAGCTGGAGAAATTATAACTAAAAGAGGAGCAGTAATTAGTAACTTATTATATGTAACAGAAGGTTTGGTGAAATTAGAGGTTATTAATGATAATAAAATTTCTACGTTAGGCTTAGTTCAATCTCATAGTTTTATTGGATTAATATGTTGTTTTGCTTTTAAAAACTTTGATTTTACAGCGGTTGCGCTTGAAAATACCAAGGTTAGTTTTATTGAAATAGATGTGTTTGAAAAATTTATAAAAACCAATGGAGAATTCTCATTAGCATTAATTAAACACATGTCTGGTATTGCAAATGGAATTTTTCATAGAATGACAAGACTTTCTCAAAAAAATATTGAGGGGGCTTTATCCATTTTATTGTTAGATTTTGCGGCAATTTATAAATCGCCAAATTTCACTGTACCCGTTGTTAGAAAAGAATTGGCTGAAATTTTAGGATATTCTAAAGAAAGTGTAATTAATACGTTGTCTAAATTTAATAAAGAAGGTATTTTAAATGTAAATGACAGGAAAATTGAAATTTTAGACCTAAAGAAATTGAAGCAAATAAGCATTTTAGGTTAAATGTAATAATTTCATTATTTTTTAGTGAAATCGTTTGAAATTGTGGGTTGCAAGATTTTTACAATTACTTATAAAATTTTAAACTTTTAAAAAATCACTATAACAGTTCAAATTTGATTTATTACATTTGCGAATACTTATTAAAATAAACCTAATTTCTAATGAATTTACACGAATATCAAGGAAAAGAATTGTTAAACAGTTTTGGCGTTAGAATTCAACGTGGAATTGTTGCAGATAATCATAAAAAAGCGGTTGAAGCAGCAAAGCAATTAGCTTCGGAAACAGGCACAAGCTGGTTTGTAGTTAAAGCTCAAATCCACGCAGGTGGAAGAGGAAAAGGAGGAGGAGTTAAACTTGCAAAAAATTTGGCAGAAGTTGAAACAATTTCTGAAAATATTATTGGAATGATGTTAAAAACACCTCAAACACCTCCACAAGGTAAAAAAGTACATCAGGTTTTAATAGCTGAAGATGTTTATTATCCAGGAGACAATGAACCTGAAGAATATTACATGTCAGTACTACTTAATAGAGGAACAGGTAGAAATATGATTATGTATTCTACTGAAGGTGGAATGGATATTGAAGCTGTTGCTGAAAAAACACCACATTTAATTTTTACTGAAGATATTGACCCTTTAATTGGAATACAAGCATTTCAAGCACGTAAAATTGCGTTTAATTTAGGATTATCTGGCAATGCGTTAAAAGAAATGATAAAGTTTGTAACATCGCTTTATACGGCATTTGTAAATTCTGATGCCTCATTATTTGAAATTAACCCAGTATTAAAAACTTCTGATGATAAAATATTAGCTGTAGATTCTAAAGTTGTTTTAGATGATAATGCATTGTACCGTCATAAAGATTTAGCTGCGTTGCGTGATTTACGTGAAGAAAATGATATTGAAGTAGAAGCACACGCAGCAGGTTTAAATTATGTAGATTTAGATGGAAATGTTGGTTGTATGGTAAATGGAGCTGGTTTAGCAATGAGTACAATGGATTTAATTAAGCAATCTGGTGGTGAACCAGCAAACTTTTTAGATGTTGGAGGTACTGCTGATGCAAAACGTGTTGAAACTGCCTTTAGAATTATTTTAAAAGACAGTAATGTAAAAGCTATTTTAGTAAATATATTTGGAGGAATAGTGCGTTGCGATAGAGTAGCACAAGGAGTTATTGATGCTTACAAAAATATGGGTGATGCTATTAAAGTTCCAATTATTGTTCGTTTACAAGGAACTAATGCAATTGAAGCTAAGCAACTAATAGACGACAGTGGATTGGACGTTATTTCTGCTACTGAATTTCAGGAAGCTGCAGATAAGGTACAGGAAGTGTTAGCTTAATAATTTCATTAATAAAATAAAAAACCAACTTCAGAAGTTGGTTTTTTTTTAAATAAAAAAACACTTCAATTGAAGTGTTTTTTATTTATTATTGCAAACGTATTAAATATCTTCAAAATTTACATCTGTAAAACTCTCAGTGCTTACAGCCTCATCGTTTTCATCATCAGAAGGTCTTTTGAAATCTTTTTGATGACGTTCAGAAATAACTTCTTCTCCTTTTTCATCTAGAATATAATCAGTAGCTGCTTTTAGCATCTCATTAAACTCTTCAAAATCTTCTTTATATAAATAAATTTTGTGTTTTTTGTAATGGAATGATCCATCGTCATGTGTAAATTTTTTACTTTCAGTAATAGTTAAGTAATAATCTTCTGCTTTCGTAGCTCTTACATCAAAAAAGTAAGTTCTTCTTCCCGCTCTCAGAACCTGAGAAAATATCTCTTCTTGTTCTAAATGTTCGTTTTCACTCATAATAAACTTTCTATTTAATTAATCTCTATTTATTTAGATTCATTCACAAATCTATAAAAATATTTGGGTTATTT
>UPTN01000666.1_pt1 | contig 17101 bp, 17 predicted proteins | sample 2160111 | NCBI WGS metagenome assembly UPTN01 (sample SAMN06265058, study PRJEB28932) | marine metagenome | isolation source: Columbia River Estuary | place: USA:Columbia River Estuary, USA | collected 2014-05-05
GCAATTGTTTTCTGGAGGTAAGGACTACGAAAGTGTAGAGCCAAGACAACTGTTTTATTTCTTGTGCAACAAGAAAGGCATACCTGTTGTCACTATACAAAAGTTTTTAGATAAAAAAAACTACTCGATTCATCACTCTAACATAGTTAGAGGTATTGAAAGGATGAACTCCAAGATAGAAGCTAACGAGGAATATAAAAAAATTATTCCATTGTTAGAAGTTATTACTGCCAATGTACAATAAGCTACACGAAGTATTTGAAGAGGCAGTAGAAGACCACGCTACCACAACCTTAAATGGAACTGAATCAGATGCAAGAATGTCTTATGGTGTCAAGATAGTTAGAAACCATTTGGACAATTCGATTGAGATATTTAATACTGCAAAGGGTGGAGACTACTACAAGGAACTTGATGAAGATGAATACAATCTCTTCTTTGATTTCGGATGGGTAAAAGGTGTCTATAAGATGGCACTGACAAAATACAAAGAGAGACTTGCAAACATTGAGGTCAAGATGAAAGAAGAAATCAATGGTCGTAACAACTCCAAGTATATAAGTTTTCTTAAAGACACAAGAAAACAAACAATGAATAAATATTTTAAAACAACACAAAAACTAAAAGATTATGACAAGTCAATTAAAAACAATTAAGGTACAAGGTGGTAAAGAATACGCTGAGGTACACACAAGAGTAAACTACTTCCGTTCATCAGAGAAGTATAAAGATTGGGGAGAAGACTGCGAGGTGGTAAGCCAAAGCGACTCTTCTATCTTAATGAAAGCAACCATATACAACCCCGAAGGTAGGGTAGTGTCAAGTGGTCATGCCTACGAAGAAAAAGATGGTAGCAGAATCAATCAGAGAAACCATGTCGAGAACTGCGAGACTTCAGCAGTGGGTAGAGCATTAGGATTCTTAGGCATCGGTAGTGATGGAAGCATAGCTTCTTATGAAGAGGTTACTAACGCTATTCAAAACCAAGAGAAGGATAAAACTCCTAAAGAAACTCCTAAAGAATATATTCTTGAGACTGACAATTGGGCGAAAGCACTTAAATACATTGCAGTTAAAAAAGATAGCATGAGTTTGGAACAAATCATCAAGACCTTTGAAGACCAAAAGTACGGCAAGCTAACAACTAAAGATAAAACTTCTGTTAAGAAAGCTTATGAAGGAAAGTAAGCTAATAGAAATGCAGAACAAGGTAGAGTCTCAGACTCGTGTGATGCAACAGATTATTAATGAACTAGGACAGACAAGAAATATTGTCGTTAGTTTACTTGAGATTGTAAAAAATCTAAAAGAATACCAACCAATTATAAAACAACTACAAGATGACCGAGAAGCAAATTCTAAAAAAGCTAAAGAATGACCATGAGTATTACAATGGCATAGGTAAAAATTACCTATCCAACTCTAACATTCAAGCACTGACAACCGAACCAAGGCAATTTCAAGCCCCTCAGAAGGATGGAGAGCCATTTGTAAAGGGAAGGTACTTCCATCAGCTAATTCTTGAACCTAACAAGGCTAAGGACTTTCATGTTGTTGATGCCAAATCAAGAAGCACAAAGATATATAAAGACTTTGTGGCTGATAATAAGCTAGACTATGCATTACTTACTAAGGATGCAGAACAGATTAAAGACATGGTAGACTATACTTTAGAAGGTCTGCCCTTTTTTGATTTGATTAATGACCCTACTGCACAGTACGAAGTGCCTGCAATAGGAGAGATAATGGGGGCAATGTGGAAAGGTAAGGCTGACATTCTTACCAAGGACTATGTCATAGACTTGAAGACATCTTCAGATGTATTTAAGTTTGTAAGAAATGCCCCTTATTATTTCTATCACACTCAAGCCTACATTTATCAAAAATTATTTGGTAAGCCTGTAATATTTTTAGTAACAGGCAAGACAAAGAAGTATGATAAAAATGGAAACAGATATTACGACCTAGGAATATTTCCTGTCAGCGAGAACTCAATGGGTCTTGCTGAAGAGAAGGTCGGACAAGCAGTAGCATCCTACGAAAAATGGTTTGCTCCTGACTCACAAGATAATATAGACAACTATATTATAAACACGCCTATTTAATTTTTAAAATTTATATTATGACTGAACAAAAAGAGAAAGTATTTGCTGATGGATTAATCAGCAAGAGAAACGAGAACGCTCCCGACTTTGTGATTATAAACCAATCATACAAGGTAGAAGAGTTCACTAAATTCTTGCAAGCTAATGCAAAGAATGGATGGGTAAACACCCAGACTAAGGTAGCTAAGTCTGGAAAGTATTACACTGAACTAGATACATTTGAACCTAAAACTAAACAAGCTACTCAACCTGTAACGGATGAGTTAGGATTTTAGTTTATAGCCCTTGAACAGGGGAGGTCGCTACTCCCCTTTTTTTGGCTCTAATGTTATGCTAAAAATAATTATCTCTATACTATATATATATTTTATTATTAATTATTTATTATTCTATATATATAAAGAAATAATCAACATTTTCAACAATCCCTTACTGACTAAGGCTTCAATCAACATATAAACGACACATCAATGACACGAACCATCACTATCTTCCAAGATATTCTTAATACACAGACACCACATCACAGAGATGTGACCCTAGTACTAGACAGGATAAGGGAAGGCAAGTCAAAAGAACTTGTAACACAAATCAGAAAAGAAAAAAACAAATCAGAGCGTAATTCTTTGAAACAAAAATTAGTTAGCATATGCTTTAGTGGGAAGTTTTCAAAGCGTGCTGACAACTCACTACTTGAACACAGTGGACTTATATGCCTAGACTTTGATGGATATGCAAAGCAGAAGGATATGATTCAAGACAAGGAAAAGATGATGAAGGACAAGTATACTTTTGCTTGCTTCATATCTCCTAGTGGGAATGGTCTTAAAACTATTGTTAAGATTCCAAACGATGCAGAGAACCATGTCAAATACTTTCAATCTTTAGAAAAGTATTACAACTCCAATCACTTTGACAAGACAAGTAAAAACATCAGCAGGGTATGTTATGAATCATACGACCCTCTAATATATGTAAACGAGAACTCAACCATTTGGGAAACTTTAGAGGAGGCAGAGTACAGAGAAGTGTCTGTAGCTAAAGACCAACCAACCATTCCAATTACAGATGAAAACAAAATTGTAGACATACTTGTGAAGTGGTGGAACAAAAAACATCCAATGGTAGAAGGGCAGAGAAACCATAATGTGTATGTGTTAGCTATGGCATTTAATGACTATGGTATAAATAAAAACCTAGCACAGTACATTTGTAATCAATATCAGTCTAGTGATTTTACATTATCCGAGATAGACCAGACCATAACTTCAGCTTATCAGAACGTATCTAAGTTTAATAGTAAATACTATGAGGATGATGAGGCTATCTCCGAGATAAAACAAAAGCTAAAAAGAGGTGTAACTAAATCAGAGATACGAACTCAACTCACAAGACTAGACATAGAAGAAGAGGTTATCGATTCTGTTCTTGTAAGAGCAGATGAAGAGAACAAGGAGATGAAGTTTTGGAACAAGAGCGAGAAGGGTGTAATAAAAATTATACACTATGTGTTTAAAGAATTTTTAGAAGACCACGGGTTTTACAAGTACTGCCCCGAAGGGAGCAAGACATACATCTTTGTTAAGGTTACCAACAACCTTATAGACCACACGAGTGAGAAAGAAATAAAAGACTTTATACTTGAGCATCTTAAATCTTTTGATGACATTAGCGTATACAACTACTTTGCAGACCAAACAAGATTCTTCAGAGAAGAGTTTCTTACCCTGCTGGGAACGATTGATATTCTTTTTATAGAGGACAGTCCCTTTGCAAGTTACTTGTATTATAACAACTGTGCAGTACGAGTAACCAAGAAAGAAGTCAAGGCAATTGACTACCTAGATTTGGGAGGCTACGTTTGGAAAGACAGAATTATAGACAGGAATTTTAAAAGAGAGAGGGTAGACAAATCAGATTATAAAACATTTATAAATAATATTTGTTACAAGGACAGTAGTAGAACCACATCAATGGAGTCAACTATTGGATTCTTATTGCATGGTCATAAGAATATGTCTTACTGCCCTGCCGTAATTTTGAATGATGAGATAATATCAGACAACCCTGAAGGGGGAACGGGCAAAGGTGTATTTAAAAATGCATTAGGGCATATGAAAAAGTTAATTACTATCAATGGAAAAGACTTTACCTTTGAGCGTGCTTTTGCATATCAGTTAGTGTCAGCAGACACACAGATAATAGCTTTTGATGATGTAAAAAAATACTTTGATTTTGAAAAACTATTTAGTGTCATAACAGAGGGGCTAACTTTAGAAAAGAAAAACAAGGATGCGATTACAATACCATTTGAGAAGTCTCCCAAGATTATAATAACAACTAATTATGCTATTAAGGGTGCAGGTAATTCATTTGCTAGAAGAAAGTGGGAACTTGAACTACACCAACACTATCACGAAAACTTTGTTCCTCACGATGAGTTTGGTAAAATGTTTTTTAACGATTGGTATACATAATAGTGGTCTCAGTTTGACAATTATATGGTAGACTGCTTGCAACTGTTCTTAAACAAAGGACTTATAAAAAGTAAGTTTGTTAACTTAAAAGTAAGACAGTTATCAGCAGAGACTTGTCATGATTTTATAGAGTGGTGTGGTCTTATAGATGGTGCAGTGCCCAATAGAAACTTTGTTGATGGTGGTAGGGTTAGTATGCAGACCTTGTACGAGGAGTTTGTAATTGAATACCCAGACTATGCTCCAAGAGCAAAGTATTCTATTTCAAGGACTCGTTTTTATAGATGGCTTATATCTTACTGTTTATTTAAAGATGGAGTAAACCCTAAACACGGAAGAGATGCATCGGGCAAGTGGATAATTTTAAAACCTATTGAGGAAATTGTTCCTCAGCAATCTATTGAGTTTTGAAATTCTATTTAGACATAGCGATGCGTAACTCCTATGACATAATATTCAATGATGTTTTGCTAAAAGACTTTGGCGATACTTATTTTATGCACAACCCTAATTCAGATTTAAATGATGAGGTCCTTATAGATATGTTTAGGTATTTTAAATCTAAAAAAGAGTGGGACAAAGTAGTTAAGATTACAACATTAAGAGCAAAAATTAAATTTTATGATACAACTAAGAGACTATCAAGAGCGTATAGTAAACAAGGCGACTGAGGTAATAAAGCAGAATGGTTTTGTTTACTTAGCAATGGAGGTGCGTACAGGTAAAACCCTTACGGCTTTATCTATTGGAATAGAACTTAAAGCACAGAAGGTTTTGTTTATCACCAAGAAGAAAGCCATATCATCTATTGACAGGGACTATGATATGTTAAGACCAACTTATTTTTTACATACTATAAATTATGAAAGCCTACACAAGGTATCTTATGATTTAGATTGGGATTTAATAATTGTAGATGAGGCACATTCAATGGGCAAGCTGGCTAAACCAAGTAAGCGTGCTAGAGATGTAAAGATGCGTATAATAAAAAGCAAAGCAAATGTTATACTAATGTCTGGTACGCCAACTCCTGAATCATACAGTCAGATGTACCATCAGGTATACGGCATACCCAACAACCCATTTAAAGAGTATACTAACTTCTATAAGTTTGCTCACAAGTATATAGACATAAAAATCAAACCCATTAACGGAATGCAGATAAGAGATTACTCTCATGGTCTTCCAACCATTATGGATGCGATGAAACCATATACTATTGCTTACTCACAAAAAGAAGCAGGGTTTAAAGTAAAGACTACTGAAAAAGTACTTGAGGTAGAAATGGAGAAAACTACTTACGAATTAGCCAGCGAGTTAAAAAAGAAATTGGTTATCGAAGGAAAGAGGGAGGTTATACTGGCAGATACTCCAGTAAAGCTTATGATGAAACTTCATCAGCTTTATTCAGGAACTATAAAATTTGAGAGTGGAAACTCAGACATACTTGACTACTCAAAAGCTAAGTTTATACGCTCTAATTTTAAAAACATGAAGGTAGGTATCTTTTATGTGTTTAAAGCCGAGCTGAAGGCTCTAAAGGAGGTCTATGGAGATGAGCTGACCACAGAGCTTAGTGAGTTTGAAGAGACCAGTAAAAGCATAGCTCTTCAAATTGTAAGTGGAAGAGAGGGAATAAGCTTAAAACAAGCAGACTGTTTAGTGTATTACAACATTGCTTTTAGTGCAACCAGTTACTGGCAGAGCAAAGACAGGATGACAACCAAAGAAAGATTAGAGAATGATGTGTACTGGATATTTAGTAGAGGTGGTATAGAAAAAAAAATATACAAAGCAGTAACGGATAAAAAAGATTATACCCTATCACATTTCAGAAAAGATTTATTAAATTTATAATCATGGGACTAATAAGAAATAGCAATCAAGCAAAACAAGGTGTAGATTTTACGGGTTTACAGTGGGGAAAAATACACCCTACCGACATTGATTTTGCTTTAGAATTTAAGAACGAAGTTTTGATACTTGGCGAAGTAAAACGCAAAGGCTCAGACATGGCTTTGGGACAAAAACTTTTATTAGAAAGGCTTTGTGATAGCTGGCACACTGGCAAATCTTTTATTATCTTTGCTCATCATGAGCACGATGATGAAACCACAGACATTCCTTTAGAAAAGTGTGAGGTTTATAAACTTTATTATCAAGGGAATTGGTATGATAGAAGCGGCTCTGTAAAAAATAAAGTTGAAGAGATATTAAGGAACTTTAAATTGAAATATGACTGAGCAACAGATTCAGTCTAAAAGAATAAAAGAACTGGAAGCAGACGGCTACTATGTTCTTAAATTAATTAAGACAAATAAGAATGGTATACCAGATTTAATTGGAATACCGCCTAACTGTAATGTAATCTTTAGTGAAGTAAAAACAAAAAAAGGTAAGGTCTCTCCTTTACAAGAGTACCGATTAAAAGAATTAGAAGAACATGGATTTATTACAGAAGTATACAGAGGCTGACAAGTTTTATGAGTTAGATGAAGCAGTTATTGAAACGATAGATTCCCTATCACCAGTAAATGCCACTCGAATCATACAACAAATTCAGAAATGTATTCCTTTATTAGAAAGAAAAAACCACCGCTCACAAATTATAGGTGGTGTGCTAAAAGGAAACAAGCCCCTGTTTTTTGCCATGAGGTACATCTATGAAGAATTAGATGCCCCATATTTTTTTCAGTTGATGGTAATATCATCTGATGAATACTTAGACCTATATAACTTAAATAAAATCATATAAAATGTGTGTAGAATTAATTAAAAATTTAGTAGAAAAAGAATTTAACTTACAATTAATAAGAAAAACTAGAAGAAGAAAATATGTGGAGGCGAGAGCTATATACTATATGCTTCTTAGGGATAAGGGAAGAATGAGTCTTCAAAGCATTTCTAAAACACTAGGCAAGAACCACGCTACAGTAATACACTCTATAAAGAATTTTAAAGATTGGATGCTTTACGATACTAATCTTAAAAGCATCTATGAAACAATAGAGAAAAAAACAGACTTCTTAATAGAGATGAACCCCGAGGCTTTTGGCAGAACAAAGACTGAAAAAGAAATGTACGAGGTGGCGTATGAAGATATAAAAGAAAAAATGATAGAACAAGAAGTCTTACATAAAAAGAGATGTGAGGAGATGGAATCTAAGTACCGAGCCCTCAGAGGAAGGTATAGATTTTTATTACATAAGCTTAAAAAGAATGCTCCAAAGACCTATAGAATATTTAATGAACTAGAAACCAATAATATATAAAATATTTTTCATAACTTTATAAAACCAAATAATTATGTTATGGAATTTAGTATTGAAAATATTCCTCAGATTGTTGAATGTACTACCTGCACGAAAAAGAAAAAAATCGACAGACTTTTAGAACTCGATGCAGATATGTATACCAACATGGGAATCGAAACAACTAAGACTGACAGAAAAATTGTAAAACGTAACTCTAGGAAAATTTATTACGCCATAAAACAAATAAATCCTGAATTAGGTACAAAGCTAATTCAAGCGATGGATTAAATTATGACGTATGAAATCTCTGGAGAATAAAAGAATCCAAAACATCAACTTTATAATGGATGATGTTCACGACTCTTCCAACTCAATCTACGAACATTTAGTGGACAAGGACTTTGACTCTCTAAAAGCAGATGTTCAAACCCTGATAAAGAAACTTAAATTAATTTTAGAATCAGTTCAGGATGAGTTATAAAGACTTCAGACCAAGGTTAAGCGGAGATAAAAAAATAGCTTACGATAATCTAAACACCAAAGAGAGACGCATACTTGTAATCGGAGACATACACGCTCCTTTTCAACTGGACGGCTATCTGGAGTTTTGCCAGGAGACTTATGCCAAACACCTCTGCAATCAAGTAATCTTTATAGGAGACATAATCGACAATCATTATACGAGCTACCATGAGACCGACACAGACGGGTATTCGGGCGGCGAGGAGCTCCTACACGCTATTCAAGTAGTAGCTGAATGGAAGAAAGCTTTTCCTGTTGCTGATGTAATCATCGGAAATCACGACAGGATGTGTATGCGTAAAGCACAGACATCAGACATACCTAGCGCTTGGATTAAATCATACAACGAGGTTCTGGGAACGAACTGGAACTGGAGCGAAAGGGTGGTATATGACAATGTACAGTACCTACACGGAGAAGGCGGCACAGCTCGCACAAAAGCAAAGAACGATATGATGAGCACGGTTCAAGGGCACATCCATACGCAAGCCTATACAGAGTGGATGGTTGGAAGAAATTTTCGTATCTTCGGAACTCAGGTGGGGTGCGGTTTGGACGGAACGTCATATGCTGCGGCATACGCAAGGCACTTTAAGAAGCAAGCCATAGGAAACGCTGTGATACTAGGAGGACACACAGCTATAAATTGTCTAATGGATTTATAATGTTCGAACAAGACCAAGATATTAAAAAGGAAAAGACCGCTATGGACTTATACCTGAGAAGGTTAGGCGGGACTTACAGAAAACTTGGTACAGACGATGTAGACTTTAGAATACAAGGAGAGACCGGAGCTGTGGTAGGATATGCAGAAGTAAAAGTCCTGGACACGGAGATGAAAGATTCATTCCCGCTAATGGTTGAAGCCCGCAAAATTATAAAGCTTCGAGACAAAAGACTACACGCAGTAATGATATGGTCATGTATAGATGGTATCTACTACCTACCTATAGAAGGACTGGTAGGCAGAGCACTCTGGTCAGAAGAAGAGGAACTGATGCTGTCCTTTGATAATAAAAAACTTTTTAAATATGTCAGACCCTAAACTAAACTTTGCTCTAGCATTCCTAATCAACGGACTATTGTGCTATTTAATTTATAAAGCTATATTTTAAAACTTTTTACGAAGCCTCCTTGTTCTAAGTAAAGATTGAGTCTTACCCTTATTACCTACTCTCTTGGGTAAATTTGCCCCTTTTGGGGTTTCTTTTTCCCATTTAGCTGCTATCTCAGGCAGGTTCTTATACATATATCTTCTTTGTGCTTGGCTTACAAAAGGCATAACTACTCGTACATTGATTCTAACATTTCTTTTTCTAGCTCTCGCATATCTTTTTCAAGTTGCTTTAGCTCTGGGTCTTCCATCTCCTTTATCATCTCATACATCTCGGGATAGAACTTTTTCATCTCCGTCATAGACATAGGTTTCTTTTTTGCTCCTTGTTTTTTAGGTCTACCCTCTATCTGATACTTAGAGTAGTTTAATAGCCTAAGCATAAATTCACCAAAGTCTTCGCTTTCTAGTAGCTTAGGATAGTTGTCAGCCATTTTTTGAATATTTTTAGCTGGAAGTCCCGTAAACATAGCAAGCTCAACATATAAATCGGTTAACTTTTTTTGTTTTTGTGCAGGAGATTTTGCTTTTTCATATTCACTCCATTTCACAAATAAATTAGTCCAGACCGTAAGCACAGGGACGGATGTTGTTTCTTTATACCAAGGTTTGTCTTGGAAAAAATCAGTCGCTGTATTAATCATCTCTCCTATAATAAATAATGCGTTTAAGTTTCCTACAAATAAAGCTCTGCCCATATCTGAAGTGTCTTCATCTTCCCAATCATTCCAAGGCATAGGAAATCCTGATGAAACCCATTGAAAAAACATAGGCATAAAAGTATGATACATTAATAATTGTCTTACATTTTCAGTAAAAGTACCCTTGCCAGCTTTTAAATCCCGTGCTTTTATTTTTCTAAGTAAGTTTCGAGATGCGCTTATTTCTTTTCTTAAATACTGCTTAGGAGTGGTCAAAAACATATTAAATGCTCTGTAAAATGCCCCGCTATTTTGGAGAAGGTCTTTGTCTTGTAAATCAGAAGATTGCTGTGTTTCTTTAGTGTCTCTTTCAAATCTTTTTATAGCATAATCTATTGCTTGCTGTTCAGTAGCTCCAGGATTTTTCTTTTTAAATTGGTCTTTATAATACGAATAGTTAGCAGAACCTCCTAAATATATTGCACCTCTATCTCCTAGTCTTGTAGAATACATAATAACATCAGATAAAAAATCAGTCGCACTACTAGGTATCCAGTCTTGAGCTAGTGGAGAGCTAGTGTTTGCGTATGATTCAATTTGATTTAATATACTTCTACTTCCTCTGTCTTGCATATATACAGAGTTTTCGCTTATTTCTTTAAATACTTTTTTAAGCTCTGGTAAATTTTTAGCTGAATATTTTAACCAATTTATAATACCTATATCATTAGCATATGTAACAGCAGACGTTAACTGTTTTATTGTAATAAGCGGACTCAAACCAATTCTAGCCAAAACAAATAAGGTTGTCATGTTGTTTACGAGTCTATCAGCTATAGACAATTGTATTCCTTTTCCGGAAACTTTATTAATTATACTGTCTATATATCCTAACACTTGGTCACCGTGAATTGTTTTTATAGCGCTTTTAATAAATCCATTTCCAAACAATTTTTGTATATCTCTAAGCTCTACCCCGTATGCCGCAAAGTATTCCATATCTCTTACATATCCAACTAAGGCATCTGTACCATTTGCAGGTTCTATTTTTAAACCAGGGTTACTCCTAACTAAAGTAGATGCTGCACTTACTTGAGTGTTATAAGTAGAGTTATTGCCTAGCAAATCTAAAGGTTGAGGAGGAACATTTAATCTATATATACGCCCCGCATAGTTTTGATTTTGAGGCATATTAGTTCTGTATATTTCTTTATATGTTGTATTATAATAATTATAAACAGCTGGGAAAAACTCTTTAACCTGCCAATCTGCAAATTTTTTAACTTCTGGCTTTAATTGTTTAGTTAAATTATCCATTATTTTTTTATAATCTTTGCCAAACATATTTTTAAAAGCTGGGTGCGTAGCAGGGTCTTTGTATTGATTATATAAATAATACATTTGGTCCTGTGTAAGATTATCATATACACCTTTTCCTTTTGTAATTGTATATGTTTTTGCGCTGTTTCTAAATTCTTTAGATTTCTTTTTCCAGTTTTTTCCGTAATACTCTTTTAATTTATCCTGGAACATAGTATCAAAAGCCATCATTCTTTTTTTGTATTTAATGCTTGACTGATTAATTTTTTCTGTTACTAGCTCTTGAGATATACCACCCATCATATCTCCAGGCAAAGAAGATATTCTATCCATAAGGCCGCTTAAGGCCTCAGCTGTACCAAAGACGGTATTTTCTATGGACTTAAAAGTGTTTTTGATTGCAGATTTAATTCTGTTTTCATTTTGTTTTTCAATTTTTTTACTAATCCTATTGTTTTCTAGCTCCTCTAATTTATTTTTAAAGTCTTTATCTTCGGGGTTTAGTTTGACACCTGTTATGTCATAGTACATAGCAGCCATTTGTGCTCTATATTTTTTAGCTGATTCTTTTAACTGTTCTTTTAAATTAGAGCTGCCTATTTCTATTAGAGACTGTAGTTGACTATAAATATCATCTAAGGTTTGAGTTTTTATTGGGTCAGTATTAGATTGTACCATAGCATTAGAATACGATATAGCAATTTGCAGGTCAGCCATTCTATCTAACGTTTCTTCAGCTGGATTTTCTTGTCCAGTTATCTCGTCATTTAATTTATTAAACTCTTCGTTTAATTTTTCTTGCACTTGATTTATTTGTTCTGGAGTCAGATTAGAAGAAGGCAGCATTTTTTTTATAGAGTCTATCCTTGCTTTTATATCAGCATCTATTTTCTTAGCAACCCTTCTATTGTTAACAGTTTTCTCATACTTGCCATTAAGAATATTTTCTATATCTTTTTCAAGCAACTTATTATTTTCTTCAGCTACAAAGTCTGTAATCTCTTTAAATACATTATCAATCTTAGCTCCCTGTGATTGTGTTGACTGCATAAAGTCCGGAGTAACACGCTCTATGTATCTAAACATCCTTTGAGCGTCTTTACTTAGAAGAACTCGTGCGGGTAAAGATTTGCGCATAAAGTTTTTTAGTTCAGTCTTAATTTTTTGAACGTCTTTTATACCTTTTATTCTTTGCTTTACAGCAACCCTAGCTAGACCCAATTTACGAGACATATCCTGCGTTGGTCTCAAGCCTAAAGTTTTTTGAAGGTCAATCTCCATTAACATCTGTTGGGTAGACAAACCTTTTCTAAATTTTGTTTCACCAGAAACCTTATATGAATCAGCTTGGTTTTTATATTCAGGCTGCCGTTGCATATACTCAATAGCCTTCTCTAATATTTGAGATTGAGCTAATGGTTTTTTCTTTTTGTTTTCTTTTTGTACCAGCTTATCAATACGCTTAAATAGTTTTACACCAGCTTGAGCACCTCCGTCAATGTTTTTAAAACTTGCTGGTAGAGCTCCTAATCCTTCCGACACTATGTCCATTGCAGATTTTATTTCCTTCATAGGAACTTTCCTTACTCTGCTTAGGTAATCTATAATAACTGTGTCTTTAAATCCAGCCTCTCTTCCTTCAGATATATACTCTTCAGTAGCTCTTTGCTGTCTTTTTAATCTTTCTGGAGTAACTTTTCTAATGCCACTGCCAAATGGAGCTATAGCTTGAGACAATTCTGTCCTTGGTTTACCCGCATATTTATCTGCAATTTCTTGAGGCATAACATCAAACGCATCTACTTTAACATCAGGAACACCTATTACTTCTCCTAAAATTTCTTTGTCATAAGTAGAGTGATTAGATTCTAATGAATATCCTGTGGGTTTTAGTACCAACATAATATCATTTTGTTTAAAATCGTTTTCTTTGTAGAATCCATCTCTTAGTTGCTCTACATCTACATATCCGTCAAGAGACTGTATTAGCTTATTAAAGGTTGTTGTTTTTGTTTTTTCAGTAAGTATTAAAGCTTGTAAAAACTTTTTTCTTCCTGTTCCTATTTTACCTTTAATACCTTTTTTTGCATTAGCCGCTCTATCTACAGAGCTATCTTCTCTAACAGATTCCCAGCTATCATGAGCCTCTAAAACCTCTCGTAAAGCTTTAGTTGGTTTTGTTTCTAATGCCTGTTGTTTAAATGTGCTATAGTCCCCAAGATTTTTAGTAAATACATCATAAACTTTTTTATTAAATAATTTACTTTGTTGTGGAGAGCCACTCATTATAAATATATAATCAGCATCTTTTAATTTATTTTGTATATCTTTTTCAGATATAGATGTAGCCCATATAGCATCTTCATTTACTTTGACACTACCATACGGAAAACTTGGCCCTGCATCTAAAGTAATACCATTATAAATACCTGAGCCTAATTGGTCCGCTACCCAAAACCAAACCTTTTCGTTTTTACTTTTTATTTCTTCTATAAGAGATATTAAATCAACGCTTTTATCAGGAGTAACTAAAGATAAAGGATAAGACTCTTTAAAATCTAATTGCTGTCTACGACTGGGTATCCGAATTTCAGTAGGAGAACCAACAGGATTAGTACCGTTATCTAACTCTTCTAAAGTTTGCACATCTGTTTCTACCAGCTCTTCACCAGTAGCAACCTTCCCTGCTAGTGTGTTAAGTAAGTCTATAACATCCTCATCTGTCTTGGTGAACTCTGATATTTTTAAATCAACACCTATCTGTCTAGCCAAGTTCTCTATAAACTTAACTACTTTGTTTTTATTAGGCTTGCTTAGAGTTTTGTATTCTGATGATAGAATGCCTATAAGCTCTGCTAGACGCTCTTCATTCTGTAGCTCTGTAACGTCCGTATATGACTCTGCAAAAGTGTCTATACGCTTCGCTAATTCGCTGGTAGCTGGCAACGCTTTTCTTACAGACTTCATCATTGTCTCAGCTAACTGAGCAGCGGCTGGGTCTGTCTTTACTTTGTTTAAAAATACTGCGTGGAATATTTCATGAGGCACTGTAGTTAAAGATGCCTGTTCTAAGTTTATATGAATAACATCAGCTGATGGGTCGTACTCACCCCTTCCAGGAGCGGCAAACTTCTCAAACTCTTCTGTTGTTTCATGAAGAATAATTCTAGTCTTAGGAAGTAATTTAGATACAGCCTTAGCTCCACGCTGTGCTATTTTAATAATAGTGTTTTCAGTTCCTAAAACTTTAGCTGATTTTGTTTTTGTTTTTTTACTTCTATTAATAGACAGATTATCAGTTACTGTCTCTGTGGTCTCTTCAACCTCATCACCAAAGAATGACTCAATATCTTCAGCCTGTTCTTTTTCAACTTTAGTTTTTAATGGAGCAGGCTTCTCTTCAACTTTCCCTTCTTCTTTAATCTTGGGCTTGGTTGTGGTTTTAAGTACCCTCTTCATGTTCTTCTCTATCACCCCTATTTCTTCTTTTTGTTTTTCTACAAGAGCAGGGTCTTTGCCTTCTATTTCATCAAGAAGCTCTTGCTTACGAAGAAGCAATCCCATAAGAACTTTTTCTTGTTCAACAGGAGTGTTGACAGGTATTTCTTTTGAAAGAGCAACTGCCTTATCATAATCATTAATTTGTTTTTCACCTTGTTCTTTAGTAATTTCTTGCCTTATTATTTGTCCTTTTATCTTTTGGACAAATCCAGTACGAGATATTTTGTCATTTCTAATATTTTTAAACATCTCATAAAGATTATTATCAATATTAGAAAAATCTTTTTGAGAATAAGCAGAGCTTACTGCTCCAGGAACGCTCATAATAAATCCACCCACCGCTTCTTGAGCGCCTGAACGCAACACCTGCCCCAAGCCCTCGGCAAAACTTTCAGGCGTTTGAAATAATTCTTTTTCTTTTACAGCATTAAAAATTTCTTTAGCTCCAATCTCTACTATCTGTTGTGCAGCTCCTGTTTCAAATTCAGTAAGCGCACCTCCGGCAACTGTAAGCAAACCTTTTTTAAGCATAGAGTCTACTTCATTTTTTACTATCTGCTGAAAGGGAACTCCTGTTAAATCTTTTTTAGGCTTTCTTAAAATTCTCATTAATATTGAGTTTCTAAGTCCAGAGTTGGTCGCAATATTCCTTAGACCATACGCCTCAAGAACACCTGATATTATGGCTACTGGAAGTTTAAAAGCAAGTTTATCTTTTTCAAGCACGTCATCAAACTCAGGACCTGACATTTCTTCATCTAAAAAGTCAGACGTAAGATTCATCATATCGGCTGTAGCTAAAGCCCAGTTACCTCCAAATCCTGCTACCATAGCTGGTATTGATTCTGCTAAACCTAATATAGCTCCACCCCAGAAACCTTCTTGTTTAGCTAATGCCCACTGTTCGGTAACGCTTTTATCGCCTATAAGCTCTGTTAAACCAGACCTAATGTCTGGCAACATATCTTTTTTCTTTTGTTTTATACGCTCATCGTAAATCTTTTCTTCTATAAGCTCTCCAAAAGTAACATCTTTTGTTGTGGTTTGTCCAGTTTGTCCAGCCATAAGAGCAGTTCCTGGAAAAAGTTTTACATCTCTTACCTCAGCGACATCAGAATAATAATTTCTTAACTCATCCTCGCTCATTTTATTTATATTCTCAGGAACTTCTAAACCTTTTTCTCTAGCTATTCTAGCAAAATCTTGTCTATAACTATCAGGGCTACCTCCCGCAAAAGGCATTGCGGTTGCTAATGCTTGTATTGCGTATGACGCTTTTGATGCGGCTATCCGAGATGTTCCTTCTAATATTTTATTATATATTTCTGCAGACCAGCCCCCCTGCTTGGCTTTCATTGCATAAAAATCTCCTATAGCTTGATTAAGTCTAGTCTCCCTGCCTTTGTATTCTTCGTAGACTCTTGATATAGGTTCTGCTAATTTACGAAGCTCTTCTTGTTGTTGGTTAAAAGCTTTAATGCGTTCTGTTTGAGCTAAACGCTGTTCAGAAGTTAGAGCCTCTAAGGCCGCTCTTTCTTCTTCTACTTTTGCTTTTCTTTTTAAATAAAACTCAGCTAGTGAACTATAGGTTTGAGCTTCCTTGTTAAGATTCGCTAAAGAGTTTTTTACATCTTCTTCGGTATCAAACTTAATTTTATTATTCTGATACTTTTGTTCTAATGTGTTTAACACTTTAGGCTCTACCTTATTAGCCTCTATAAAATCGTTTAGTTTTTTAGCTTCTGCTGCCTTGTCTCCTAGAAACACATCAAGCTCTACATTAATTGTGTTACCGTTAGCCGCTCGAACAACCATCTCATCTCCAAAAGCATCTGCCTCTTCAAATACAAAGCCCTGGTCACCATACTTATAGTTAAGCTCTGGCACTACATACTCTTCTGTTTGAGCTATAACTTCCGGCTTAACACCACCTTCTGGAGTAGGCTCTACAACATTGAGTGTGTCGCCTCTTTCTTCTCTACCTGAAATAACGGTAGTGTCGTCAACGACACTAACCTCTTGCGGAGCTGTCTCAGGCTGGGGTGTAAGTGTAGGTTGCACCGATAAACCATCTTCCGATGGTGATACCGTATCTTCTGGAGTGTCTTTTTTTTTTACATCAGACGAAAACCCTATGTCATTTAGAAATATATCTGGCTCTGGTATT
>UPTN01000669.1_pt1 | contig 17021 bp, 13 predicted proteins | sample 2160111 | NCBI WGS metagenome assembly UPTN01 (sample SAMN06265058, study PRJEB28932) | marine metagenome | isolation source: Columbia River Estuary | place: USA:Columbia River Estuary, USA | collected 2014-05-05
AGATGCTACGCAAACAAACTTTGATAATGCAGATGCAGAAGTAACACGTCTTACAAGAGAAGTAACACGTCTTACAGGAGAACGAGATGCTACGCAAACAAACTTTGATAATGCAGATGCAGAAGTAACACGTCTTACAGGAGAAATAGCAAGGATTACAGAAATGCAAGTTACAGCTGCAAGAACAGTTACTGAAATTAATGATAATTTAGCAGCATTAAGAGCACAAGACGCACGCTTTGATGGTCATATTGATGATTTTGAAGAGAGACTGAGAGAGGCTGATACTGAACTTGGAGTACTTAATATGCAAGTACGTACTGCTGATATTAATCGAAGAAGAAGAATAGAAGATTTAGAAATCCTGAATCTTGAGAGATCTATTGAACCAGATGTATACTCTCGAATTGATATTGAAGGTGATGTTACGGCAGAATCTATAAGAAACGCTCTCAGAAATGACCCTGAAGGAAGAGAATTACTCTGTCAACTTCAAGCAGATCTAAAAATCCTTACAGGTGAAAATGGAAATGCTCTGTATGCTGGAGCTATAGATGGATCATTTGGTCCTGGAACAACTCGAGCTGTTGAAGCTGCTATTCAACAATATGGATCTCTTCTTGCTATCAGAAGAGCAGCGAGAATACAGGAAGTGACAGTAGAAGCAGAAAGAAATAATTGAGATGGAAGAACGAATAGAGGGCTTGATATTGTTGCTCAAACAGATGATTATGTAGCAGGTTCTCTTGAAGCTTTTCTTGCAGAATATACTGTTACATCTGAAATGCCAGATGAATTGCGTATTCAACCAGGAATGAATGAAGTTGATAGAGCACAGTTATTAGAGAGACAAAGAGCTTGGGTTATCGAACAAGCAATTATTATGGGAGATAGAGAAAATGCTGATAGAACAAGAGTAACATTTATAGACTGACTTTCGGATTTTGGAAATGATAGACTCAGAGATGTTATGTCTGAATTAAGAGCAAATTTTGAAACACAAAGTGGTCGAGAAGAGTTAGCAACTGCTATGTATGGATGAGTAGATATTTCAGGACAAGATTTTGTAAATTCAAGAGGAGTGATTACCCTTTGAAATACACAAATCAATGCAAATCTTCTCGATAGTGCCTATATCGCAACAGGATCTGATTTGACTCGTGATATAGATGGATCGGCACAAAGAGGTACGATGGAAGTACCAATCTGGCTTCCAAATGGGGAACTCAATCCAAAGTTCGCAGAACTTGATTTTGCAAATGCTACCTATATCAATGGAGCTATAGTGATGACTATGAAGAATGGATGTGAAGGAAATCTTGTGATTATTCCTGTTCAAAGAGAAAAATATGTTCCACCAGTAGTAGTACCACCAAGAGTAGTAGTTCCAGAACCACAAAGACCACAAGTAGTAGTACCACCAACGGATGTTCCTGAAACAGAAGTTCCACAACAAAAAACCTGGACAACTAGATATTGTGATACAAGCACTCATACTTTGCATGTTAAAACATATTTAAGTGTTCCATGATGGTTTAATGACCAACTTATTTCAGATGTAGATACAGGTGAATCTTGTGGTAATGGAAATAATCCAGGAGGAGGTGATGGTGATGGTAATGCTGATTCAAAACCATGAGATACAGATGGTGGACCTGGAGATGGAACTGGTACAGGTCCATGAAATCGAGATGATTAATAATAAAAAAACAGGATTTGTAAAGTCCTGTTTTTTTATTATATGATAATGATATGATATTCTGATGTAGAGAAAGTTTATTTATCTAATAGTAATATTTAAATAATTAATTGACAATCTGTTTTTATTAATTAATATAATTTTATTATTTGGTATACTTATATTTTTTAAAGCAATTATAATATGCGTAATATACCGATAATTCTTCTCTTGATTATTCTATCTGTTTTTTCTTCCTGTGTAAAAAAAGATACGATTAATTGAGAAGAAGAAAAAAACTTTGATTCCCCTATGCTCCTTAATATAGGAGAAAGTATTCCTAATAATGAAAAAAACTTATGAGACGATTAATATTACTTTTCCTATGATTATCTCTACTTTATTGACATACTTCTGCCTTTAATTTTCAATACAATAGTTCTAAAAAAACAAATAGTTGTGTTGTAACAGTAAATAGAACGTATTATATAGAAGATCAAACATACAGTAAAACACTTTATGATGAATTTTGGCATACGGGAGGAGATAAATATATTTCTGATGGTAGAACTACCATTTCTCTCTGGACTCAAGATAATGCTCTTGTAAGTTCTTGTAATAACGCAAGTGCATGGATACGTAAAAGTGATGTAGCACCAAAAAATGTTAGAGTTGTTGCTACTGCTGCAAGATGTACATTTAATAAACCAACTGATAAAACAAAGAGAAATCTGCAATTTGTTTACAATATTTGATATAGTAGTATCACAACAGGAGGATCATCATCAGCTACTAAAAAATATATTACAACTCCAAATTTTCTTGAAAATCCTAATAACTTCAGCTCAAAAATATATCCAAACTATATGTCTGTTCCGGAAGCAATTCATGGAGATGAATGTTTTAACGTAGAACTTCAGTATTGTTGAGATGGAATACGCTCAACAGGAAATGGTGAGACCTGTGATCCTGCAGATACAAGTCGAGCAGGTTGGGGAAATGGAGGATGTAATACTTCGTGTCAACCAATTGTTAACCCTACTGCAGTATGTACGGGGCTTACAGCAAATCCAAGTACAGGAACTGGGACATTGACATCAGCACTTGCATGTTCAGGAACGAATGTAAGTACCTATAAAATAGAAGTACGAAATGCTTCATGAAACCTTGTGAGTACACTTAATAGTGCTACAGGAAATGTGACACTCAATACCGTTGGAATATATACTGCAAAATGTTTTGTAGATGGTCAGAATATAACTCCAAATGTATGTCAAAAAACACTTGAAGTAAAAGCAATACCAGTATTAGACTATGATCTTGCACTTCGTAAGACCCTTTCATCATCTACTCCAGGACCATTTAGGATTGGAGATAGAGTAACATTTGATATTACGATATTTAATCAAGGAGATATTACAGCAAGTAATATTGAGATAACTGATTACATTCCTACTGGACTTACTCTAGCTGATTCAAATTGGACTCAATCTGGTAATAAAGCGACGAGAGTACTCAATACTCTTGCTGCTGGAGCAAATGTGACACGAAGTATTAGTTTTACTATTAATAGTTCTGCAACAGCTAGTATTTCAAACTATGCTGAGATATCTCAAGATAATGGAAATGATTGTGATAGTACTCCAGATCAAAATAACGGAAATGATGGAACCGTAGTAAACAATGCTATTGGAACTGGATGTGAACCAGGAGGAGATGAAGATGATCATGATATTGAAACAATTACTATTATCCCTACTGCAGTATGTACGGGGCTTACAGCAAATCCAAGTACAGGAACTGGGACATTGACATCAGCACTTGCATGTTCAGGAACGAATGTAAGTACCTATAAAATAGAAGTAAAAAATTCAAGTGGATCAATAGTATTTACGAGTACAGATAACCAAGATACCGTTACACTTAATACCATTGGGAACTATACAGCAAGATGTTTTGTTGATGGGCAAACTACGACTCCAAATGTGTGTCAAAAAACACTGGTAGTAGCTCCTGAAACAATTCGTCCATCAATTATTATTGATAAAATAGATTCAAACCCTATCTATGATCTTGATGGAGTACCTTATAATGACCAACAAACAGTAGACATTGGAAATCCAGCAGTATTTAAAATTCGAGTGACTAATGATGGTCCAGAATCTCTCAATACTATTGCTATTGCTGATTCTCTTGCACCAAACTGTGCTGGATCAGTGACTCTTCCATCAAGCTATCCATCTACTTGGAATGGTTTTAGAGCTGGAGGAACGTGAAATAAAACGGATAGTGTACTTGAGCCAGGAGAATGGTTTGAATATACGTGTCAAAAATCAAATACACAAATTGCATATATAAATGAAGCAAGTGTCACGGCACAATGAGTGACCTCAAGGCTTCCAACAAGTTATACTGATGTTTCTCGAGTATTTATTCCAGAAAATCCAAGTAGTTGTAATATTCTTACAGCGATTCCAAGTACTGGAACAGGAACACTTACTTCAACCCTTACGTGTTCTGGAACAAATGTAAGTACGTATAAAATAGAAGTACGAAATGCCTCAGGAACTCTTGTAAATACTCTGAATAGTGCTTCAGGAAATGTAACACTTAATACAGCTGGGAGCTATACAGCAAGTTGTTATGTAGACAATAAAGTAGTCACTCCAAATAGTTGTATACAAACACTTCGAGTAAATCCGATAAACCCAAACAGTTATGATTTAGCGCTTCGTAAGACGCTTTCAACGAGTACACCAGGACCATTTAATAGAGGAGATACAGTAACATTTAATGTAGAAGTATTTAATCAAGGAGGTGTATCAGCAAGTAATATTCAGATTACTGATTATATACCTGGAGGATTAACACTTTCTGACTCTAATTGGACTCAAAGTGGAAATAAGGCGACACGAGTTATTTCTTCTCTTTCGTCAGGACAATCAGTAGTACTTCCAATTACGTTTAGAATTGCATCTGATGCTCCAAGAACGATTAAAAATGTTGCAGAGATTTCTTCTGATGATGGAAATGACTGTGATAGTACTCCAGATCAAGATAATACAAATGATGGAACCGTAACAGACAATGCTATTGGAACAGGGTGTGAAGCAGGAGGAGACGAAGATGACCATGATATTGAAACAATTATTGTTGAGAATGGTTCTGATACGTATGATCTTGCTCTTCGTAAGACTCTTTCTTCTACACCACCATTTAGTACTGGATGACTTGTAACATTTAATGTTACAGTGTTTAACCAAGGAACTGTAGGAGCAGTTAATGCAATTGTAACTGACTATATTCCAGCAGGACTGACACTTTCTGATGCAAATTGGACTCAGAGTGGAAATAAAGCGACACGAGTTATTTCTTCACTTACAGCAGGACAATCAGTAGTATTACCGATTACCTTTAGAATTGCATCTGATGCGACAGGAAGCATTACGAATGTTGCAGAGATTTCTTCTGATGATGGGAATGACTGTGATAGTACACCTGATCAAAATGATGGAAACCAAACAGGAGAGACTCTTGCAACTGGTATGGTAGACAATGCTATTGGAACAGGATGTGAACCAGGAGGAGACGAAGATGATCATGATTTTGAAATGATTACGATTCAAGGGCCAGTGACTCCAGCATGTGAATCGCTCAGTGCATCACCTGCGAGCGCTCATAATTCGAATCTTGTTTCAAATCTGAGCTGTACGGGAACTGGGACTATCTACTCATATCTTATCGAGGTAAAAGATAGTTCAGGAAGTGTTATATTTACTTCAAATAACGCGATAGGCACAGTGAGTATTCCATCAGGAGATACAAACTATACTGCAAGTTGTTATATCAATGGACAAACAACGACTCCAAGTTCTTGTCAACAAACACTTTCTGTGACTACATGAGGAGGTGGTGATACGTATAAATGTAGTGATATCCTTCAAACTTGAAGTCAAGTAACCTGTGTTGGGAATTCAAAAGTAAAATCTTTTAAACTCTATTGTGGAACTGGGGTAGCAAGAACGATTGACTATAGAAATGCAACAAAGAACGGTACAACCGGTCGTATGGAAGCAGTATTCAACTGTTCTGAAACTGTAGCAGAATGTCATGTTCTTGATAGGAAAAATATAACAGATGACTTTGGACCAGCATGGAGAACAGAAAATAAATGTAAAACAAACCTTACTCCTACTTGTGGAGATGGTGTCTTAGACCCAGGAGAGAAATGTGATATGGGATCAGATAACGGAAAACCATGATTTCTCTGTACTGCCACATGTAAGATTCCTTCAAATCCACCTTCATGTCCCCCAAGTCATCCATTTTATCCAACGTGTATTAGTACAGATCCAGATGATGGAGACCTTATATTTGGACCTATGGGAACAGTAATCGTATGACATAGCCAAAATCCTCTTGATCAAGTAGGTTCACCATACCTCTATAATGATTCAAACTATGACTTTGCTTTTGATAAATTTTGTATCAAGAGAATGGATTCTGATAATGTTGGAGTAGAGCTAGCTCTGAAGAGTGGAGTCAATAATGGAGAATACTGTGCTGATATTGGAAATGATATCGTCTATGCATACGAACGTATCGAACTTTCTCAATATGGAGTATTCCCAAACTATACTGGTAATAAATCAGGTATTCCTGCAAGTAGTGATTATGGAACCGCTGAACTTCGAACCTCTATTAAGGCTGATATTGATAATAATGGAACGATAGAGGAACTCTATAACTCATACCTTCATGCAAAACTTGATGTTCGTGTTGCAAAACCGGCAGTAGTGACGCTTTGAGGAGGAACAAGTTATGTGAAAGATACTACTTCATGAGATGTTGAAACGGTAACTTCTGGAGTGACAGGGTATTCTGATAATAAAAACTTTGTCGGGACTTCTGCAAGTAACTCTTGAATCTCAAGCTATGCAGAGAGTCTTAATACGACATCAAATGCAGGAGCAGTTTCTGATATTGGTACTGATAAAACAAAATATGAAGCCAGTGTAAATGCTGTGACAGATACTACTACAGCGACGACAGTAACAGTAAATAGTTTTAGTCAAAAATATAATGGGCTTGATAATGTATATATTGTTACCGGGAAGAATGTAGAACTTAGTTCTATGCCTTCACTTGTTACTGGAGCAACTACATTTATTATAGAAGGAGGAAACTTAAAAATTACTTGAGATATGACCTCTACTCATAATGTTGCCTTTGTAGTAAAGGGATGAAACATTACTATCCATAAAGATGTTGAAAAAATTGATGGAACGTATATTGCTATTCCTGTTTCTGGAAATGGAGGTGAGATACTCGGAAATGGAAATACAAACAAACAACTTGTGGTAAATGGTTCTCTCTATGGAGATATAACTGAATTGATAGATGACAGATATTATATTTCTAACGATGGAGGAATGCTTTCTGTTGGAACGATTGTAAGTTTTGGATCAAAGCTTTTCTCTAAGCCAGCACCACTGGTGACACAATTTATCGGAGAATATCTTCAAGCTCAGAAAATAGCTCGTTAAGATATACATAAAAAAATAAAGAGTTTCTTTTGAAACTCTTTATTTTTTGCTATACTCTCTTCATATATATTTTTGTTTATTTTTATGAAACGGATACTAACTGGAGTAAAGCCCACAGGAAATGGAATGCATTTAGGAAATTATTTAGGAATGTATAAGCCATTTGTAGAACAAGTTCATGGACAAGAATGATTTCTTTTTTTACCAGATTTTCATTCACTTACTTCAGTACATGATGCGGAAGTTATGCTTAGAAATAAACATCGACTTGCAGCTGAGCTTTTAGCTCTTATGCCTGAAGACAGCCCATTTACTATTTTCGAGCAATCCAAAATGTCACATATCAATGATATTACCTGGATTCTCTCAAGTGTTACTCCTTATAGTTTGATGCTCCGAGCGCATAGTTTTAAGGATTCTCAAAATAAAAATGCAGATATTAATATGGCTGTTTTTAATTATCCTATCTTGATGGCTGCAGATATTATAGGTTATGATGTGGATCTTGTACCAGTTGGGAAAGATCAAAAACAACATCTTGAATTTACGAGAGATATTGCAGGAAACTTTAATAGAAGCTATTGAGTAGAATTTTTTAAACTTCCTGACGCGTATATCAAAGAAGAACTTGCCCTTGTTCCAGGTCTTGATGGTCGAAAGATGAGTAAAAGTTATGATAACTTTATAGGAGTATTTGATGATGAAAAGACTCTTAAAAAAAGAGTGATGTCTATTGTGACAGATGATACTCCTCTCGAAGCTCCCAAAGATCCTGACAGCTGTAATGTATATGCTCTTATGAAATTTTTTGCTAGCCCTGAGCGGCTTGAAATAATAGCGCAAAAATATCGTGCTGGTTGATATGGCTATGGTCATGCAAAGCTTGAGCTTCTTGCTATACTTCTTGAGTATTTTGCTCCAGCACGGGAAAAGTATCAAACATATATGGCAGATTATAGTCTTGTAGAAGCCGCACTTGAAAAATGAAATGTCTTAGCAAATAAGATTCATTCACAAAAATATGAGGAATTGAAAAAAATAGTTGGACTATAATATAGAAAAAAATCTCCCTGAGGGAGATTTTTTTCTATTTAATATCACATTTTATAGTCAAAACGACCAATTTTTGGATTGTATATATAGATGATACCATATCCTTCTTCTTTGTATTGTTGATAATCTGTCGGGATAAAGTTTATATAACCTGTATCAAAAAGTGCTTGAGGAGTCATTGCAGAAATTTCTCCGGGATGGTCTATTATATATTTAGCATCAGCTTCTTCAAGATACATGAGATTTATCTCGCGTATTGCTTTGGTAAGAAAATTAGTACATTTTGTATCGTCAAGTACTTCGTTTTCATTTTCTTCACTGAGAACAGGGAGTATTTGTTCAGAAAGGAGTTCTATGTTTTTTATAAACTCTCCTATGAGAGGAAAATTATTTTGAGTTATGAAATTATAGCTTTTTTCGAGCTCTTGTGTCATAAGAGTACACGATTCTTGATCTGATCCAGTGCTTTTTGCAAGAGAGAGAAACATATAGAGAGATTTTTCTCTTTTTCCTGCTTTCCCTTGCATGATTGCTGCAAGTATCTTTGCTCACTGAGGTGCATCTTCTTGAGCGCTTACTACTTTATAGTAGAGAGATGCATTTTCATTATCTTGAAGATAATAATAGTAAATATAGGCAAGATAATACGGTATTTTATAAGCCTTACATGGATTTCTGTATTGCTCTTCAGAAATTATTTTTTGGAGATCATATTCGCTACTTATTTTTTGTATCATATCAGCATCACAAAAAAAATGTACTCCTTTGAGTCAGAGCTCTTTCCCTTGTTCTATACCAATAAGAGCTTCTCCATCAAATTCTTCATAAGCTTTCTCATTCGAGGGTAGGAGGAGTTGACCGATAATATAAGGTCGTTCAAAATGAGGATCAAGATCAGTTATAAGATCCATCATAGCATAGAGATATTTTTTATATTCTCCTCCAATGACATTTCCTCCTATATATTGAATTGTTTCAAGCCAATACATATCAGCCATCATATGTGTAAATCAAAAACTTGAGAGTTTTGCAAGATCAGAAGTTGGAATTTTTTCAGGATGTTGTATCACATTATTTCTAATTTCCTTATATACGACGTAGTTACTGGTATTAATATGATAAAATCAGAATAAGACTGGGATCCCTACGAGTAACGTACCTATCCAGAATAAATGAGCTCGTTTCATAATTGTATAATATTTCTTGAGATATTGGTTTAAATATCGTCTCCATCAAGGTCGATAGTCATTTTTTCATCTTTTTTACAGAGATGAATTCTTCTTTGCGCTCCCTCTCCTACACTCTGTGTGTAGACGTTTCATCAGGTATCACTGACAAATGAGTGAACTTTTTTTCTTTCATACGCAGTAAGAAAAGGGAGAATTATTTCTTTTCCAGAACTTTTTACATAATCTATTTTACCCTGTATAAAAATCCGAAGTTTCTCATCTTTTTTTTCAAGGTAATCATTTACTTCAACATGAATATTTACGTAGGGTTCAGATTTTTTGCTGAGAAGTGTTCGGATGAGGTGAGTAACTACCTCAAGATTTTTTCCATGAGGACCGATAAGAAGATGAGAATCATCACTTTTTAATGCGATACGAAATATGTTTTCTCCTTCTTCATATACTTGAAGTTCAGAGTAGTCTACTCCAAGTTTTTCGAAAAAAATTCCGGAAATATTTTTTACAAGTTCTATCATAATACAACAAACTTACAAATGTATAATATTTAGAGCAAAGGGTAATTGAAAAAATGTATTTTACAAGTTTTTATATTTTTTTGACAATAGAGAAAAAAGGCTTAGTATTCGCACTAACATTTTACTTTTTGCATCAAAAAAATCAAAAAAGCTATGACGAAAAATATAGACGATTATTATTCGAGTATTTCTTCTTCGGGAACATCTGAAGATACACAACATCCAAAACAACCAATTATTAAGAAAAAACTTAAGGTAAAAGGAAAGAAGATAGAAGAAGCTGATACTCCTCAACATACTCCTTCCAAAGGAGAGGAAAAAGAACTTACTCAAACTCCTACTACACTGAATGAAACTCTTGAAAGAAATAACGTTTCAAAATTTCAAGTTATTTCACGATGACAAGAAAAAACGGAAAAAGCCGTATATTCTTCTGTGGAATCAAATCAAAAACATACTGCCTCCATTAAAGAGGAAAAGGTTGATGTTTCAGTGTGAGAAGATGAAAGTAAAAAAACAGCTAAATTCAAACCATGATTTTCTAAACAGACTCCAGTCCAAAATATACAAAAAAGCGCGAATGTTTGAGATGAAAAAAAATGAGTAAAAAAATCAAAGCTGTATTTTCAAGATAAATCTCGAAAGTATAAAAATAATTTTGCTTCGGAGGATACAGGTTTTACACGATCAAATAAATTGAAGGCAAAGAAAAAAGAAGAAAAAAGAATAGAAGATATTGAGCAAAACCTCAAAACAAAAAAAGGAGAGACTATTATTGTTTCAGACTTTTTATCATTGAAGGAATTTTCTGAAAAAATAGGGGTAACGCTTCCTTTATTGATGGCAGAATTCATGAAAAACGGAATGATGATGACTATTAATTCGCAGATAGACTTTGATACAGCATTACTTATTGCTGAATCTTTTGAGGTAACGCTTGAAAGAGATGCTTCCGCTGGGGTGGGGATTGATGATCTTGCTGCAGGAAATATAAAAGATTTTCTTGCTGAAGATGATGGAGCGAAGCTTCAAGAAAGACCTCCAGTTGTTTCTATTATGGGACATGTTGATCATGGAAAAACATCGCTTCTTGATTATATCAGAAAATCTAAGATTGCAGCAGGTGAAGCAGGGGGGATTACTCAAAGTATTGGTGCATATCAAGTAGAGTATAATGATAAAAAAATAACATTTCTTGATACTCCGGGTCATGAAGCTTTTACTATCATGCGTTCTCGTTGAGCAAAATCAACCGATATTGCTATTCTAGTTGTTGCAGCAGATGAATGAGTAAAACCACAAACCATAGAGAGTATATCGCATGCAAAAGAAGCAGGAATCCCTGTGATAGTTGCTATCAATAAAATGGATAAAGAAGGAGCAAATCCAGATCATGTTAAATGACAACTCGCAGAAAAAGGTCTTGTACCAGAGGATTGGGGTGGAGATACTCCTATGGTTCCAGTGTCAGCACATACAGGTTTTGGAATTGAAGAACTTCTTGAGATTATTCTTCTTGTTGCTGAAATGCAGGAACTGAAAGCCAATCCAGATAGATTAGGGGTAGCTACTATTATAGAGTCCCATCTAGATATGCAACTTGGTCCTGTTGCCACTGTTCTTATAAATACGGGAAAAATCGAAAAAACAAGCTCTATTGTATGCGGTGCATCATATGGAAAGGTAAAGGTATTAAAAGACTTTACAGGAAAAAATATTAAATACGCAACTCCGGGAATGCCAGCTCTTGTGGTATGACTTGACAAGGTTGCAGGAGGATGAGATATTATGCAGGTAGTTTCTTGAATCGATGTTGCACGACAAAAATCATTAGAATACCTTGAATATATTTCTCATCAAAAAAAGCTAAAATCTTCTCAGCTTGACATCTTAATGTCAAAAATCAAATCAGGAAACCTAAAGCATCTTAAAATTGTTGTAAAAGCTGATACAAATGGAAGTTTGGAGGCTATCAAGAATGCTCTTCTTAAATTATCAACGGAAGAAACGTCAGTTTCTATTATTCATAGTGGAGTAGGAAATATTACGGAAGGAGATGTTCTTATGTGTGGTTGAAGCTCTGCTATTTTGATAGGATTTTGAGTAAATGTTGGAACAAATGCAAAATGAGTTTTAGAAGATTCTGGGGTAGAATATATCGAAAGCCGTATTATTTATCATATTACAGAAAGAATAGAAAAAATTGTTACGGGTATGCTTGATCCGAAAGAAGTTGAAGTAGCTCTTTGTGAGGCAAAAGTTTGAGCTATATTTTATACTTCAAAAAAATTCCTTATCGTGGGACTTATTATAAAGGGGGAAGATGCTTCAATAGAAAGTAAGGCTCTGGTTCGAGTAATTCGTTGAGATAAAGTTATAGGGAAATGAAAAATTGAATCTCTCAAACAAGGAGTTGAAGAGGTGAATAAAATAGAGTGACCAACTGAGTGTGGAATTAAGCTTAGTTGAGTTCAGGATATTGAAGAAAAAGATACCCTTGAGATTTATAAAATAATTATTCAGAAATAATGAACTATTTTGAAAATGTAGGCATTTTTTCCTCTATGTCTCTTATAGACAAAACAAATCTTTCAGACTTTTGTCAGCTTCAAAATCTTAAGGCAGGAGAAGTACTCTTTTATGAATGAGATGAACCACAAGCGATTTATCTTATACTTTCTGGTAAACTTCAGGTGCAAAAACTCACACAAGGAATAAATAAAGATGTTGCGATTCTTGATGCAGGTAATCTCGTTGGAGAGATGGCTTTTTTTGATATTCCACCTTATAGGAGTGCTACTGTTACTGCAGTAGAAGATACTCAACTTGTTGTTATGCTTCAATTTAGTATACAGCAAATGCTTGAAAAATATCCAGATCTTTATAAAAAAGTATCGAATATTATACAAGAAAGACGCTTGCAGAATAAAAGTTTATAAAAAGTGAAAAAAAGATTTGTTTTTTTATATTTTTATATATAATTCGCAGGCTTTTAATCTTTAGTGACACACACAAACATATGTCAAAAGAAGATAAAATAGAGGTAGAAGGCACTATAATACAGTCTCTACCCGGTCTGGTTTTTGAAGTTCAATTACCAGAGGATTTATGATGAGGGATAGTTCGTGGACATTTGAGTGGAAACATGAGAAAAAACTTTATTAAGCTTATCGAATGAGATAAAGTTACGATAGAGCTCAGCCCATATGATCCAGGAAAAGGAAGGATTACCTATAGGTTTCCACCAGAACAAAACTCTAGAAATACATAATTTATACTTTTTATATTTTAATATAGAATCTCTATGAAAGTTAGACCTTCAGCAAAAAAGATTTGCCAGAACTGTAAAGTAGTTCTTCGAAGATTTCAATGAAGAAGATGTGTAAGAATAATCTGCTCATCTGACCCAAAACATAAACAACGACAAGGTTAATCATTATTTTATTTTATAGTTATTATTGCTTTATGGCTGCTAGAATCGCCGGTGTTATACTCCCAAGTGGAAAACATGCTGAAATTGCACTTACTTATATTTATGGAATTGGACGAGCAAAAGCTCAAGTAATTCTTGATGAAGTAAAAATAGAACGAACAAGAAAAATAGATGATCTTTCAGAGGTAGAGCTTGATCTTATTCGTGATGCTATTAAAGGGCATATTGTTGAGGGAGACCTTCGAAGACTTATTTCAGGAAATATTAAGAGACTTCAAGAAATCAGATGTTATAGAGGAATACGTCACCAAAAAAGACTTCCAGTTCGAGGACAAAATACAAAAACAAATGCTCGAACAAGAAAGGGAAAATCAGTTGCTATCGCTGGAAAGAAAAAATAGTTTACATTTATATTACTTTTAGAAAATTATGGCTACTCAGACAAAAAAAACCAAAAAAACCAAACGAGTTGTTCAGTCAGGACAAGCACATATTCTTGCTTCATTTAATAATACAATTGTAAGTGTTACGGATGAAAAAGGAAATGTACTTTCTTGGGCAAGTGGTGGATCTGCTGGTTTTAAAGGAGCAAGAGAATCTACTCCTTATGCAGCTCAGATGACTTCTGAACAAGCAGTAGAAAAGGCAAAGACACTTCATGGTCTTGAAACAGTTGATGTATATATTAAAGGAATAGGAGTTGGAAGAGAACAAGCTATCCGATGACTTATATCTGCAGGGGTTGAAATCGGAGCTATCTATGATATTACTCCAGTTCCTCATAATGGTTGCCGAAAGAAAAAAGTAAGAAGAATGTAATTTTTGTTTTCTCTTGTTGTAAAAAAATATTTTTGTATCTTATAAATTAAGAAAAAATGCGTTATACTGGACCTAAGAAAAAACTCTGTAGAAGAGAGGGAATCAATCTCTTTGGAACAGAGAAATATGATCTCGAAAAAGGAAAAAGAGGGGTAATTCGAACTCGAAAAACTTCTGAATTTGGAACACAGCTTCGAAAAAAACAACTTGCAAAAAGAATGTTTTGATTAAGTGAGAAACAATTTTTCTCATATTATACAAAAGCTCAAAAATCTCATGCAAATGGGACTACATGAGAAAAAATGCTCCAATTTCTTGAGTTAAGACTTGATAATGTTGTATTTCGATCAGGTTTTGCAAGAACTCGAATGCAAGCTCGACAATTTGTTGGACATGCACATTTTACTCTTAATGGAGTAAAAGTAAGTATACCTTCTATCTCTTTGAAAGTTGGTGATGTTATTGAACTTCGAACAAAATTAAAAGAATCTCCTCTTTATAAATCACTTCTTGAGGAACTTGAAGAATTTGCAAAAGAATCTAAGGGGAAAATAACAAGTGCAAAATGGATAGATGTAGATATTAAAAATCTTAAAATCACTATAACAGCACTTCCAGAGAAAGAAGATTTTGAACAAGTTATTGATATTCAGAGAATTGTTGAGTTCTACTCTAAGTAATATTTTTCTGTTATTTCAGACACTCTTATCTTAATTATCACAAATATAAAACATTATGCATATTCTTCATAACACTATCGGAGTTCCTAAAATTACGCAAAATAATGTAGATGAAAATACAGCTGTTTTTACTATGGGACCTCTTCCACGAGGATATGGGATAACACTTGCTAACTCTCTAAGAAGAGTAGCACTTTCCTCTATTCCTGGAACAAAGGTTACAGGAATAAAAGTAAAAGGGGTAAGTCATGAGTATTCAACGCTTCCTGGAGTAAAAGATTCTATAGTGGATATTATGTTAAATCTCAAAGGGCTTATTGTTCATAAAAATGAAACAGGAATCGAATGGTTAAAACTTTCAAAGAAAAAAGCAGGACCAGTTCTTGCGAGTGATATTGAACTTCCATCTGGAATTACTATTTTAAATCCAGACATGTATATTACTGAAATTGATCAAGATAAACTTGAACTTGATATCAGTATTCGAATTGAAAAATGAGTTGGGTATCAAAGTGTTGAAGATTTAAAAGCAAGAGAAGAAGATGTAGAAGTGCTTTTGATAGATGCAAATTTCTCTCCAGTAGAAAATGTGAAATATAATATTGTTTCTACGAGAGTAGGAGACTTAACAAATCTTGATGCTCTTGAGATGACTATAGCAACAAATGGCGTACTTTCTCCAGTTGATGTATTTAAATTTTCAGGTGATATGCTTACTTCTTACTTTGGACTCTTGAATGAAGATGCGCTCCAAATTGAAGGTCAGTTTATCGGAGATGTAAAAGATCTTCTTATAAGAGAAAAAGAAGAAGTAAAAGAAGAGCTTGAAAAAGAAAGTTATACTCCAATTGAGATTATGGGTCTTTCACCTAGAACTCTTAATGCTTTGATAAATGGAAATATTCTTTCTATTGAACAACTGACAAAATGTACAGAAACAAAACTTTCTTCTATAAAAGGTTTTGGAAAAAAAGCTATGACTGAAATACGAGCTTCTCTCAATGATAGAGGTTTAAAACTTCTTGGGGACGATTAATATATTATAAACCAATAATTACTTTACTTACAATTACGAGTTATGAGACATAAAGTGAGAAAACATCTCAAATTTAATGGAAAAAGCTTTCAACATAGAAATGCAATGCAAAGAAATCTTTTGACATCATTCTTTCTTCATAAAGGAATAAAGACTACAGAAAAAAAAGCAAAATCAATTATCCCTATGATTGATAAATTGATTAATGCTGTGAACTCTAAGGATGAAATGAATGCAATCCGATATTCAATGCAATATCTTTTCACTGAAGAATCTTCAAAAGAACTTTTTCAGCATGTTGCTCCAAAATATAAAGATACTAAAACTTCTGGGTTTACTAGGATTGTACCTATAAAATACCGAGATGGAGATAATGCAAAACTCGTTCTTCTTGAACTTATATAATATTTTAATAGATTCTTAGAAACACTATGAAAACCTTAACACCAAAGCAAGTAAGCGCTACAGAAAGAAAATGGTATGTGGTAGATGCACAAGGACAAACACTTGGAAGACTTTCAACTACTATAGCGACGGTACTTCGAGGAAAAAATAAAGTTGATTTCGCAACACACGTTGATAATGGTGATTATGTTATTGTTATTAATGCTGATAAATTTAAAGTTACTGGAAATAAAATGGTAGATAAAATGTACCATAGACATACAGGATACCTTGGTGGACTTATTTCAACTCCACTAGAAAAACTTCTTGTAAAGAAACCAACCCAAGCTCTTGAATTTGCAGTAAGTGGAATGCTTCCAAAAACAAAATTAAGAAAAGATATGCTTGCAAGACTCAAACTCTTTACGGGGTCTGAACACAACTTTGCTGCACAACAACCAGAAAACTTATCATTATAATTTTTTATATTACGTACCATGGCTCAAACTTATACATACGCTCTTGGAAAAAAGAAAACTGCATCTGCACAAGTGAAACTTTTTGAAGGAAAAGGTGATTCTACAATTAATGGGAGAACTTTAAACGACTATATAGCAAGACACGATCTCTTTGAAGTTGTATTTCATCCTCTTAAGCTTTGTAAACTTGATGGATCTACATACTTTA
>UPTN01000671.1_pt1 | contig 17012 bp, 17 predicted proteins | sample 2160111 | NCBI WGS metagenome assembly UPTN01 (sample SAMN06265058, study PRJEB28932) | marine metagenome | isolation source: Columbia River Estuary | place: USA:Columbia River Estuary, USA | collected 2014-05-05
CTTCAACTAGTATTTTACCAGTTTCAAGAATACATTTACTATAGCCTAATTGTAATGTCCAAGATTCGAGGTCACCTAATATTTGAGCAGCAACGCCCAAGCCTCTGAAATTTTCAGAAACAAACATGCGTTTTATTTCCATTGTTTGTTCATCAAAGGGCTTTATGGCTCCGCAACCTATTGCTTTTTTGCCTTTATAAGCAACTACAACAAAGTTTAAGTTAGCTATACTATTAAATTGGTGATAAAAATTATGATCTTCTCCATCTTTTATCGTAAGCTCAGCATCTAATTGTTCGACTAAATTAATGAAATCAATGTTTTTAGAGACCGTTTTTATAAATGTAATCATGACTTCTTTTTTCGTTGTTTTTTAATTGCATAGAATGCTAAAAGTGAACTAATCATCATTAATATTGCTGCTAATAAAAATGGAGCTCCTGCAAAAATAATGGTAGCCTCTTTATTGGTGAAATAAAAGAAAATTCCGGTCATAATGGGTGGCCCAATAATTGCTGAAGCACTCATAACACTAGTAAGTGTTCCTTGAATTTCGCCTTGTTCTGATGCAGGAACTTGATTTGAGATAATAGCTTGTAAGGCAGGGCCAGCAATACCTCCTAAGCAGTATGGTATTAAAAACAGAAACATCATCCAGCTTTCTGTAGCAAACGCAAATAAAAACATACCAATACTGTATAATGCCATTCCGACATAAATACTTTTTTCGTTACCTAACCTTGGGTTAACCCATCGAATCAAAACACCCTGCACAAGCCCGACCAGCAAACCAATGGCACCTAAGGAAATTCCAACCATTTTTTCATCCCAATCAAATTGATACATTGTAAAATAGCTCCAATTGCTTTGGATAGCATGAGAAGCTGTGTATAAAATAAAAACAGCTAAAACTAACCCCGTTAGAGAAGGATATTTTTTTAAATGTAAAAAACTACCAATTGGATTAGCCCTTTTAATATCAAAGGCTCTTCGGTTTTCTTTAGGAAGTGATTCAGGTAAAATAAAATAACCATAAATAAAGTTGAGCATACATAAGATTGCCGTGGCATAAAATGGAACCCTAGAGCCATATTGCCCTAGTAATCCTCCTATAACTGGTCCAATAATAAAACCTAGACCGAATGCCGCCCCAATTAATCCAAAGTTTTTTGCTCTGTTTTCTGGTGTACTTATGTCCGCTATATAGGCGCTGGCTGTTGTAATACTGGCTCCTGTAACTCCAGCAATAATTCTTCCAATAAATAACCATGTAATGGTTGGCGAAAATGCTAAAAGCAAATAATCTAATGAAAACCCAAAAAGTGAAGCCAGAATTACCGGTCGTCTTCCATATTTATCACTTAGATTTCCAATTATTGGCGCAAAAACAAACTGAACAATAGCATAGGAAAACGTAAGCCAGCCACCAACTTTTGCCGCTTCACTGATATCACCTTGAATAAGTTCTTCAATAAGTGCAGGAATAACAGGAATGATAATGCCCCATCCAATAACATCTAGAAGCATTGTAATAAATATAAATCCTATAGCTGCTTGCTTTTTGCCTTGCTTCATGTTTGTTTAGTAAGCTGCAAATTAAACGAAAGAAGATTAAAAACCTGCATTATTTCCACTTAATATTACACCCTATACTTGGTTTTTGAGGTCGTGTGTTTTCTTTATTATGTAGTAAACATTCTAAAGCGTGTCTTAAATCATTCCCAGTAACAGTAATGCTATTTCCAGGGCGTGAGTTATCTAATTGACCTCGATATTTTAGTTTTAAATTAGAATCAAAAACATATAAATCTGGAGTGCAAGCTGCATCATAAGCTTTTGCGATATCCTGCGTTTTATCATATAAATATGGAAAAGAATAGTTGTTGTTATGTGCATGCAATTTCATTTTATCCGGAGCATCTTGCGGATAGCTTTCAACGTCATTGCTTGAGATCCCAATAAAATTAATACCCTTTTCTTGATAATGATTAGAAATAGCCACCAGAGCTTCATTAACATGAATTACAAACGGACAATGGTTGCAAATAAACATAATAACTGTTCCATGAATTCCTTTGCAATCTTGCAGACTTAATAGTGTATTATTAATTGTGTTGACCAATTTAAAATCAGGAGCGACAGTGTTAAGAGGTAACATATTTGATGGCGTAAGCGACATTTTTTGGGTGTATTGATTACATCAAAAATAAAGAATCAATATCATATCTGTTTATTATAAATTATAATTTATATATTTCACTTTAACTAACGGCTAACCCTAATGAGTAAAACTATAAATTTTGATGACTTTACTAAGATTGATCTTCGTGTTGGAACCATCATAGAAATCGATGATTTTCCTAAAGCTAGAAATCCTTCTTATCAATTAACGATAGACTTTGGAGATTTGGGAATTAGAAAATCTTCAGCACAAATCACAACTTTATATTCTAAAGAAGATTTACTAAATAGACAAATTGTAGCAAACATCAACTTCCCTAAAAAGCAAATTGCAAATTTCATGAGTGAATGCTTAGTTTTAGGAGCTGTAGACGGAGAAAACGTCGTTTTACTAAAACCTGAAAATAGAGTAAAAAATGGTGTAATTGTAGCTTAATTATATGCAAGAACTTGATAGTGTTCGAATAAATTTTGATTCTACCGGACTTTGGATTCTAAACATTGCGTTAGCTGTTGTAATGTTTGGAGTAGCACTTGGCATTAAAATGGATGATTTCAAGATATTAGTCAAACAACCAAAAATAGTTTTGATTGGACTGCTCTCGCAATTTATATTATTGCCTTTGCTTACGTTTGGTTTAGTCTTTCTGATAAAACCACAACCAAGTATAGCCTTGGGAATGATTATAGTTGCAGCATGTCCGGGAGGAAATATTTCAAACTTTATGACACATTTAGCAAAAGGGAATACGGCATTATCGGTTAGTCTAACTGCTTTTGCTACTTTTTTTGCTGTGTTTATGACTCCTTTTAATTTTCAGTTTTATGGAAGTCTGTATGAACCAACATCCGAAATTTTAAAAACGGTAGCGTTACAACCTTGGGAATTAGTTAAGGTTGTTTTGATGATTTTAGGAATTCCTTTAGTTTTAGGAATGCTATTGAGGCATAAAAATGACAAATTTGCCCTTAAACTTTCAAAATTGTTAAAACCTTTATCAATTATTGTGTTTCTTAGCATCGTAGTTATAGCATTTTCTAACAACTTAGATGTTTTTAATGACTATATACATCATGTATTATACATTGGTATTGGCCATAATATTTTGGCTATACTACTTGGATTTTTGGTTGCAAAAAGTTTTGGGTTATCATTGAAAAATCAAAAAACATTGGCAATCGAAACTGGTATTCAGAATTCAGGATTAGGTCTGTTATTGATTTTTACTTTCTTTAATGGACTCGGGGGAATGGCTATTTTAGCTGCGTTTTGGGGGATTTGGCATATTATTTCAGGACTGTTATTAGCAATGTATTGGTCCAAACAAAAAAAATAAAAATTTGAAAAAGATTTGGCTATATAGTGTAAGATCATATGTTAGTATTGGGATGTTTTTTTATTTTAAACGTATTGACGTTTTTGGTTTTGAAAACATACCAAAAGATAAGCCTGTACTTTTCTTAGGCAACCATCAGAATGCATTGTTAGATCCACTTCTCATTGCTATTAAATGTGGGAGATTTAGTTTTTTCCTAACTCGTGCTGGTGTTTTTAAAAAGCCATTAGTAAGTAAATTATTGAAAAGCTTACAAATGCTTCCTGTTTATCGTATTCGAGATGGTTGGAATAATATAACGAATAACAGGGCTATTTTTGAAGCATGTACTGGTCTGTTTAAAAATAATGAAGCTGTAGTCATTTTTCCTGAAGGCAGTCATAATCTTGTGAGACGTGTAAGACCATTAAGTAAAGGGTTTACTCGTATTGTATTTGATACTTTAGAAAAGTATCCAGAATTAGATATTCAGTTAATACCAGTAGGGTTGAACTTTATGAATACAACAAGTTTTCCTGATAGTACAACGATTTACTTTGGATCGCCTATTTCTAGTCGTGCCTTCGTTAGTGAAAATCGAAATAAAGATGTCGTAAAATTAAAGAAAAGAATAAAAGATGAGCTTTCTTCATTAACTACTAATATCCCTGAAAAGAATTATAATGAGATTTTAAACAGGTTAAATGAACTTCAAGTGGATTACCTCAAACCAAAAGCTGTGAATGCTTGTATAGAATCTAACTTTGTAAATTGCAGTGAGACAACAAAGCCATCAAATAAATTTTTGAAACTATTCTTCAGAAATTTATTGATTTTAAACATTTTGGTTCCTTTTCTCTTATGGAAATATGTATTTAAACCGAAAATAAATGAACTAGAGTTTATGGCTACATTTAGATTTGCAATTGCCATAACCCTAGTTCCTATTTATTTACTAATTGTAATAGTTATTTTGTCTATAACGATCTCTATGTTAGTAGGCTTTTATTACTTTTTAATAGTATTACTTATAGCCCTTTTAGCAGTAAAATTATAATTCTTCTCTAAAGAAAATAGCGTTCATTAATAATTTATTTGTACCGTACCAAAACGCTCTAAAATTTGTATTGTCTGTAAAAGCTACAACGTTACCTCGTCCTAATCCTTTTATTTGTAAAGGAACAGTACTCCCAATGCTATCTAAGTTTTGTTTAGAAATATAACCACTAACAATTGGTCTCTTTGTGTATTGTATTGGGTTATTATAACTATTCTTGTCCGGATTCATAAAAATTGTTGTATTTCTGAACAATGAAATCTTATCATTTTTATACCCAAAATTGATAGGATGTGATCTATCTGTTGTCGCCTCAAAAATAGCACCTCCAATAACTTGTGCTCCTCTAAAATCGCCACGTTGTTCAAAAGTGATGTTCTTACCTGTTAAGCTCATTTTCTTGAAGTCTAGTTTAGCAAGCTCCTTTGATTTTAACCAATTTAACGCACCTTTATATGCTATTAAAGTTCCTCCATTTTGAACCCATGCTTTTACTTTTTTAGAATTACCGTCATCAAGTCTACCACTCGGTACAATAATGGTGTTATATCTACTTAAATCAGCGCGTCCAACATTTTTAGTGTCTAATTTTGTAACAGTAATATCATATCGGGTATCGAATAAATGCCAAATTTCACCGGCATCATAAGAAGAAATTCCATCACCAACAATAATTGCGATTTTAGGAGCTTTTAGTGCTCTAAATTGATTACTACCTAAATCAATTCCTTCAGTTAAGCCAGTGCCAACAGCATTAATAGAGACATGACTTTCTTTTGCTAAGGTATTTAGATAAGCATGCAATTCTGATGCATTTAATTTTTGATTTTGAACAGGGATTAAAATGGTACCGTAATCATAAGTTATTCCATTTAAAGTAAATGGTTTCATACCGACTTTTGCTCTCAACCCATCATTCAGAACTTTATTGAGTAATTTTGGGGTATAATATTCATGCCATTCCATTAAATATGCATAGTTGCTTTTTCCTGAAACACTTCCAGTTTTAAATTGTAAGTCTGTTACTTCGCTTCCAGCGTTACCAGTTGAAATGCCTTCTGCATAATCAAGGTTAAATGCGAGAGGGAAAGTCCAAGCAGATATGTCATAAAATAGGCTGTCTTGGAATTTGGTGCGTTTTTCAAACATTGCATTTATTAAGCGCGTATTTTTTTGATTTTTTGGAACAATGTAACTGTACCCTTTTTTGAAGCGTTTACCATTAGTTGTAAAATCTTGCTTTACTTCATGGAACTTAATTTTATGACGTTTAAGTATCTCAGCGAGATGATAAGTTTTAGCAGCATCTTTTTCATCTCCAAATACAATACCTTTATTTGACTCTTTTGCGGCCTCGTTTCGTGCATTTTTAAAGAAGTTGTTTTGATAGGTTAAAAGTTCCTCTCTCATGTTTTGAGCAGCTTCTAATGTTGATAGGGCCGCAGTAAACTGATTGCGAATAGAAAATGGAAAAGTTAAAATTCCATTATCGCTTTCTTGGATATGGCCACGAGAACTTCCTTGTTCAAACAATATACCAATACCCCCGTTAATATCTGGAAAGGTTGATCCTTTTCCATAATAGAAATCGTCAAAGCTCTCTTCTGTGTAATATAATGATCCAATTTTGTCTAAGGCCTTTGCATGAAAGTTACCAATACTTTTAGTGAGTTCTTGATTTAAACGCGGTGTTAAAGGGTGTGTTCTCGATTGTATTCCTGGTTGAAAAAAGAACGTTGAATTAGTTCCCATTTCGTGATGATCTGTTAAAATGTTTGGATACCATTTGTGGAAACTTTCAATTCTTGCACGAGATTCAGGTAATTGTACAGGAAGCCAATCACGATTCATATCAAACCAGTAGTGGTTAGTTCTGCCTCCAGGCCAAACTTCGCTATACTCTCTATCATTTGGATCTGGATTTAGATTTATACTTTTGTTTGTGTTTGCCCAATAAGCAAAACGCTGTAATCCATCAGGGTTAAAAAAAGGATCAAATAAAACTACAGTATTATTTAACAACTCATTCATTTCATCGCCTTCTGCAGCTGCCAAATGATAAGCCGCTAAAAGTCCTGCATTTGCACCACTTGGTTCATTGCCATGAATTGAGAAGCCTTGATATACTACTATTGGTCTGCTGGCAGCATTAGCATTATTACTTTCAGTCGCTTCCATATGAGTTTTTTGTATCGCATCAATATTTTGATGGTTTTTTGGAGACGTTATTGTTAGTAATAAAACAGGTCTGCCTTCAAAAGTATGTCCTCTATTTTCAATAGTCACTCGATCTGATGCGGCTGCTAAGGCATACATATATTGTGCTAGCTTATCATGTGTGATATGCCATTCTCCAACTTGATGGCCAATAATACTTTCAGGTGTTGGGATACTTTGATTATAAGTTACATCTTGCGGGAGATAATAGGATAAATCAACGTTGTTTTGAGCTTGTGAAAATGTGCTAAAAATAACACAAAGTAATATTAGTTTTTTCATGTGGAATGTTAGTTAGACTATAAATATAAAAAAAACCGCTACGTTTTGTAGCGGTTTTTTATTTTTTAAGAGTAATTTAAATATTAAATATCTTCAAAATTAACATCAGTAAAACTTTCTGGTGATGTCGGAGTTTCAGATGACGATTCAGCGCTGTTATATTCTTCTCTTTTAAAATCCTTTTGATGACGTTCGCTAATAACTTCTTCTCCTTTTTCATTAATAATATAATCTGTCATTTCTGCTAGAATACTATTGAATTCTGAAAAATCTTCTTTATATAAATAAATTTTATGCTTTTTGTAATGAAAGGAACCATCATCATTGGTGAATTTTTTACTTTCAGTAATTGTCAAGTAATAATCTTCAGCTTTTGTTGCTCTTACGTCAAAAAAATAGGTTCTTCTTCCAGCTCTTAATACCTTTGAGAAAATTTCTTCTTTCTCCATCATATCATTATTACTCATAGTTGTATTGTTAGGTGTTTATAAATTTTGAAACTCAAAAATCCAAAAAAAATATATAGCAACCAACTAATTCTTACTTTTATTTTGCACTATTTATTTTAATAAAATATATAAGAAAATTTGATTAGCTAAATTTAATTTGATGTCTCACTGAGCTGATTTAAATAAAGTTCTTTGTAATAGCCATCGATATTTACAAGTTCATCATGTGTGCCTTTTTGAGTCACTATCCCGCCATCAAGGACAATAATTTTATCAGCATTTTTAGCTGAAGAAATTCTGTGGCTTACAATAATAGTAGTATTGTTTTTTGATACTTTTGATAAATTTTTTAATATTTTTTCTTCAGTTTCAGTATCCACAGCTGATAAGCAATCGTCTAAAAGAAGGAGTTTAGGGTTTTTAATAATAGCTCTTGCTATGGATACGCGTTGCTTCTGACCACCAGAAAGCGTAATACCTCGCTCTCCTAAAACCGTGTCATAGCCTTTGTTGAATTTTACAATATTTTTGTGTACTACTGCATTTTTTGCGGCTTCAATAACATCATCTTCTGAAGCGTTTACTAAACCAAATTTTATATTATTTTTTATAGTATCTGAAAACAAAAACGCATCTTGTGGAACATAACCGATACGCTCTCTTAAGCTGTTAAGATTGACCTGGTTTATTTCAATGCTATCGACTTTAATTGATCCATTTTCTATATCGTAAAGCCGTCCAATTAAATCCAGAACGGTCGATTTTCCTGATCCAGTTTTACCTAATATAGCCAAAGTCTCGCCCTGATTTACTGAGAAACTAACATCTTTTAAAGCTTGAATATTAGTATCCTCATAAGTAAAAGACACATTTGTAAATTCAATATTCCCTTTTATTTCTGTTGGTGTTGTAACTGTATTTTGTATTTGAGGCTCTTCTTTTAAAAATTCATTAATTCGTTTTTGAGAGGCTTCTGCTTGCTGCACAATTGAAGTAACCCAGCCTAATATTGCAACTGGCCAGGTTAACATGTTTACATAAATGATAAACTCTGCAATAGTACCAAAATCTTTAATCTCTCCATTAATGTATTGCAAACCTCCAATGTAAATAACCAATAAATTGCTCACACCAATAAGCAGTATCATAAGTGGAAAAAACAATGCTTGTACTTGAGTTAGGTTTATTTGTTTCTGTCTATTTTCATTTGATAAATTATGAAAAGATACATTGGTTTGTTCTTCAACGCCATAGGCCTTAATAACTGAAATCCCACTAAAAGATTCTTGAGCAAAAATTGACAGTTTTGATAAATATTCTTGTACAATAGTACTTCTTTTGTGTATTTGCTTACTTAATAGGTAAATCGTAACAGATAAAACTGGTAATGGAATAATTGTATACCAAGCTAATGAAGGTGCTTTATTGAACATATAAAACATTGCCACTATAAATAATGTAATCATATTTAATGAATACATAAGAGCAGGACCAACATACATTCGCACTTTTCCTACATCTTCGCTAATACGATTCATTAAATCACCTGTTCTATTTTTTTTATAAAAATTAAGTGATAATCGCTGGTATTGTTGATACACTTCGTTTTTTAAATCAAATTCTACCAAACGAGAAACTTTAATAATGGTTTGGCGCATTAAAAATGTCAGTACACCAGCAATAAAAGCAGCACCAATCAGGTAAAGAATATTTTTTAATAATTCAGAGCGAAAAATATCTGCAGATAATTCTCCTTGAAGATTTTGCGCAATCACAGTAATAGATTGGCCCACAAGTCTTGGTGTAAATAGTGCAAATATTTTCGCTGCTATTGTAATTGATATACCAAATAATATGCTGAACCTATACTTATAGAAATACTTGTTAAGGTGCTGTAATTCTTTCATTTATGTTTTTTGTGCAAAATAGAACTTGTTAACAATTTCGCAATTTATAATCTATTATGTTGCAAATACTCTAATATTCTGTTAATTTTGCACGCTGTTATTGGATAATTCCTAATAACTCATATTTTTAAAAAAAAATAGCAATGATATCAGACGTAATTAATGTCAATGAAATTAAAAAAGTTGATCCAGTTTTTGGACAACTTTCTTTTGATAATCACGAACAGGTTGTTTTTTGCAACGACAAAGATACAGGATTAAAGGCAATTATTGGAATACATAATACAGTTTTAGGACCAGCTTTGGGTGGTACTAGAATGTGGCAATATGCTAATGAATGGGAAGCTTTAAATGATGTTCTGCGGTTATCAAGAGGAATGACTTTTAAAGCTGCAATTACAGGATTAAATCTTGGTGGAGGAAAAGCTGTTATTATTGGCGATGCAAAAACTCAAAAAACACCAGAATTAATGAAGAAATTCGGGGAGTTTGTGCATTCACTAAGTGGAAAGTATATTACAGCAGAAGATGTTGGGATGGAAACAGCTGATATGGATTTAGTTCGTGAGGTCACACCTTTTGTAACTGGAATATCCGAAGATAAAGGCGGAGCTGGAAACCCTTCACCAATTACCGCTTATGGAGTTTTTATGGGAATGAAAGCTGCTGCAAAGTTTAAATTTGGAACTGATATTTTAGAAGATAAAGTTGTTTATGTTCAAGGTATTGGTCATGTCGGAGAATCATTGGTTGAGCACCTAACTAATGAAGGTGCAAAAGTTATAATTGCCGATATTAATCAAGAAAGACTTCATGAGGTGAGTAAAAAATACGGAGCTTCAATATATACAGGAAACGATATTTATTCTGAAAATATGGATATTTATGCGCCTTGTGCTTTAGGAGCAACTGTAAATGATGAGACTATTCATAAGCTTAGAGCTAAAGTTATTGCTGGTGCTGCAAATAATCAACTAGCAGTGGAGGATACGCATGGAATGATATTACAAAATAAAGGAATTGTATATGCGCCAGACTTTTTAATAAATGCGGGAGGAATAATTAATGTTTATGCAGAGCTTGAGGGTTATGGTAAGCAAGAAATTATGCGTAAAACAGAAAACATCTATAATACTACCTTAGAAATATTAGAAAGTGCTAGTAAAAACGGGCTTACAACCAACCAAGCTGCACTTAATATTGCTAAAAATAAAATAGAAGAGCGTAAAAACTCGAATTCTTAATACAACATTTAAAAATAATCTTATTTTTGCAAGGTGAGAAGCTAATGCTTCTCACCTTGCAATTTAGATTTAAAAAGTTCTTTAATATGCTTAACAGACGACACATTCGTATAAAAGTAATGCAAATTATTTATGCCTTTAAAGGCAATGAAAGTGATGATTTACAAAAAAACGAAAAGTTTTTGCTTAAAAGCATTGATAGTATGTTAGAACTTTATTTTGCCCTTATTACACTTTTAATTGAAGTGCATAAAAAAGCAGAATCACATCTTCAAAAATCTCAGGTTAAACATTTAGCCACTGCAGAAGACAAAAACCCTAACCGAAAATTTATTAATAACGAAGTATTATTACAACTTAAAAATAATACGGAACTTAAGGATATTTTAGAAAATCGAAAGCTTAACTATTGGGATCTCGATAGTGAATATATTGATATTATTTTTAAAGCACTTATAAAGAGCGATATCTATAAGGATTATATGTCTACTAAAACATCAAATTATAAGGAAGATAAATTGTTCGTTATTGATTTCTTTAAAGAGATAATTGCGCCAAATGAAAAATTATATGATTACTTAGAAGATAAAAATATTACCTGGATTGATGATTTGCCTGTTGTAAACACTGCAATTCTTAAGCTATTGAGAAAAAATAAAGAAAATTCTACCAATAGTTTCTTTATTCCGGAATTAATAAAAGACGAAGAGGATAGGTCGTATGCTGTAGATCTTTTAAATAAGACAATTTTAAATTTATCAGCATTTTCTGAGGAAATTCAAGAAAAAACAAAAAATTGGGATAAAGATAGGATTGCAAATATAGATTTTGTGCTTTTACAAATGGCAATTTGTGAATTTCAAAAATTCCCTTCGATTCCTGTTAAAGTCACAATAAACGAATACATAGAAGTGGCGAAAGAGTACTCAACACCAAAAAGTAGCGTATTTATTAATGGTATTTTAGATAAGATTGTAAAGGAATATTCTGATAAAAGAACGTTAAATAAGGTAGGTAGAGGATTGATGTAATTATTTTTTTACTACATTTATGCCCTGAATATAACCGATAATTAAATAATAACCCAAATGTTTATCTCGAATAAACGACTAAAAATGAATGACATGAAAAAAATAATTCTAGGATTATCTGCATTATGTATGGTTGCTTTTACGTCTTGTAAAGAAGATGCGACTACAAAAATTAAATCTGAAAATGTAACTCAAGCGGCTGATAGAGATGCTGTATCTGTTGATTTTCCTGTACTTGCTTTTAATAACACTGAACATGATTTTGGTGAAATATTAGATGGCACACCAGTTGAAACTGTATTTGAATACACGAACACTGGAAAAGCACCATTAGTAATTACGGATATCAAAAGTACATGTGGTTGTACTGTTCCCCAAGACTGGAGTAAAGAGCCATTAGCTCCCGGAGCTACTGCACAATTTACTGTAAAATTTAATGGTAAAGGAAATGGTAACACTTCAAAAACTGTTACTGTGACTTCAAACACTGAATCAGGAAAAGAAACTGTAAAAATTAAGGCGTTTGTAAAGAAAGATGGTAATGCAGCTCCGGCAGCAGCTTTACCAGCAGGAGCAACATCGGCAGTTAAGTCTAGTACGCAACCTGGTCACGAAGGTCATAACCATAATTAATAATTCTGAATGGAAGGATTAGGTCAATTTGCACCTTTTATATTAATGTTTGCTGTAGTGTATTTCTTTATGATTGCACCGCAAATGAAACGTGCTAAACAAGAAAAAAAATTTGCTGCTGAGCTTAAGCGAGGTGACAAAGTGATTACTAAAAGTGGAATGCATGGTAAAATATTTGAACTTACCGATACCGCTTTTGTAATTGAAACACAATCTGGAAAAATTAAGTTTGAACGCGCATCTATTCACATGGAAATGAGTAATAAACTCAATGCTCCCGCTGTAGTAAAAAAGTAAAATAGATTTTATATACATAAAAAGCTTTAAAAGATTATTCTTTTGAAGCTTTTTTAGTTTTGTGATAAGGTATTTAGCAATTCTTATATTTGTCATGCAGGCCTGCGCCAAGAATGATCATAGGCTTTATTTTTAATAAACGACTATGTTTCGTAACATCTCTTTTTGCAGATGATATATAATCACAGTATTCGCGTTGTTTTGAAGGTGATAGTATTTTAAAACGAGATAATAATTCAGTATTTTTATTTAGTTCTTCTTTTAATTCTGGTGGAATTATCGTTTCTTTCTTTGACCTATCCTGCTTAAATTCTTTACCAGTTTTTTGGTTTTCAATCGCCTCTTTTACATATTCTAAAACTCTTGTTTTATTTATATCTCCCAGAGATTTAAATTTCATTTGACGTAAAGCTTTGGTTTTTTCTTGAGCATTAGACAAGAGATTATAATCATCTTTTAAAAACACACCATTAAAAAACCAAATACCAAAATGATTTTTAAATGCACCAATAGCCAATACATTTTTTCCTTTTAAAGCATATGTTGGAGCGCTCCATTTAATGGATTCAGTTAATTCTGTGCTACAAATAATACCTCGTAATTCAGTTATTTCATCTAACCATTTTTTGTGAGCTTCTAAGTAGTCTTCAATCGAAGTTATTTTTTTCATCGCAAAAGCACATTAATTGTTCAGCCTTATAATCATACATAAAATGATTTATCCACTAATAGTTTTTAGGGCATCCACCAAGTAATCAATATCTTTTTTAGTAATATAAATAGCAAACGAAATTCGTACTCCATTTAAATCATAAGTACTCATTGGACGAGTATCAATACCATAATCATCACTGAGTTTATTTTTTACATCTCGCACATTTTTGCCTACAACTTCTAATGTTTGTATAGCACATGATAATTCATCATGCTCTGGTGTTTTTAGTCGTAATTTTGGGTTGTCTTTTACTTTGTTTCGAAAGTAATGCTTCAATTCATATGAGCGCTTGGATATTTTTTCTTTTCCTATAGTATTAATGAAATCAACAGCACTACCAAGACCTAGTAATTCTGGTAAATTTCTGGTATTGTAATTTTCAAGACGCCTGATACTTTTGTCCTTATGCCCATTAGCAACAATTAATGGCTTTAAGTAATGTTGGCTTTCTTCTTTTGCATAAAACACAGCTATTCCTTTTGGTGCAAATAGCCATTTGTGAGCACTAACAGCATAAAAGTCACACCCAAGATCTTTCAAGTTGATGTCGAACATTCCAGCAGCTTGAGCGCCATCCACTGCAACCAAAATTCCTTTTTTGTGTGCCATTTCAGAGACTTCTTTTACAGGAAGAACCATACCATTGGTGTTAACACTATGACACATTGAAATCACTTTTGTTCTTGGTGTAATAGCATTTTCATAAACCTTAACTATATCTTCAACAGTTTTTGGAAGTATTGGAATAACGGGTCTAACTAGTTTCACACCTTTTTCTTCTTGCCAAACCGTCCAAGGTATTACGCTACTTTTATGTTCGTGGTCTATTAAAATAACTTCGTCGCCTGGCACTAAATTAAAGCTTCTAGCAATGAGGTTCATCCCTTCAGTAGTATTATGTGTTAAAGCTATTTCTTCTTTAGAAACTGAAAATAAATTAGCTACTTTTTGTCTTACTTCTTCTTTTTGATCATTCCATCCACCCCACATATATTTTGATGGAAATGCATCTAAAGTAGCTCTAAACTCATTTGTTGCCTTTTGCACAGGAATAGGGCATGATCCTAAAGATCCATTATTAAAATATCGCAATTTTGGCGCGAATTTAAATTGAGTCCTTACGTTTTCCCAAAAAGCTTCGCTATCATCATTTACATTTAATAACTCTAAAGGATAGTCTGTGTCACTAGGCTTATAAGATGATAACAAAACGGTTCCTGCAACTCCAGTAAATAGCTGTTTTACAAATGATCTACGATATAATTTTTTCATACAATAATATTTTTCAAAGTTGTAATTTCAGTTGAACTTAACCTTTTAAGATCTTAACGCTTCACAAAAGAAAACTTTAATTAGATTTCCAGATAGAATAAATAAGACTTAAAGTAAAGCGATTATCAACAAGCTTAGATTTTGTGTCTGGATATTTTTGATTTCTAAAAGTGGTTAAATTATATTTTGTCTTAATTGAAAGATAATCATTAATGCCGTAGACATATCCCATTCCTAAAGAAAAGCCATTCCATTTTTCATCCAAATCAAAACGTTCGCTACCAAGAGTGTAATCTGCAATTATATTAATATTAGACAGTGCTATTCCAGTGCGGAGTGTTAGCAAACTTTTAGTGCCAATTTTTCTACCTAGAATTAAATCTATTTCACTTTTCGAGCCAATACTTACATCAAAGTCAAAATTGCCTTGCGTAAAATTTTGATCTATTTTCTTTGTATATAGAGAATGATGTATTTCTAATCCAACGAAGTTTTCTCCTAAATATTTACCATAACCAACATTGATTCCAATAACACTTTTTGTAAAGTCATCAGAAAGAAACTCTTCATTATTGCTATTCGGTCTCTCTGTGTCGTAAGTACCATTAAAATAAACAAGTGCAACACCACTTTCAATTCCAGCATAAACACCTTCTTGCGGATACGCGATATAGGATTGAGCATTTATATTTAATGCATAAATAAAAATAAAAAATAAAAGGATTTTTAATTTCAAAGGGATTGTAATATTATCAATAATATTTATAATTTAAGTTATGATGCAAGATAAAGGTATCTGTACGTGAAATCTAATTGTATGTAATCTTTGATTAACAAATTATTGTTTACAACCTCAATCAAATTTAGGTGTTCGTTTTATTCTTTAATCGATTTTATAAACTTGACCTCGATGGGGCTTAAGGTCATCTCGTATTGGTTTCATAATATCCTCTTTAACAGCCAAAAAGGCAATAACGTGCATGTTAGAAAGAGCTTCAACGCCTGTAGAAATTACGGAAATCTGGTTAGCATTAATGTAATCTTTTAAGTGAATTTCATGATGCTGAGCAATTTTAAATGCATCAGGCCCTCTAAAATCCCATATTAATTTTAAGTTACGCATGTGCTACGGATATTTCATTTTCTGCAAAATTTTTAAAATCGATCATATATTTTTTTGATTGCTTTCTAAATACGCCAGGCATAATTGTAGCCATTATTTTCATCATAAAACTTGTTGGTATAAACTCGCATTTAGAAATCCATTTTGTTTTACCACCAGATGTTACTTCAAAGAAGTTTTGTTGCATGTTATACATTCCTTTAGAATTATAATTGGCATGGAATTCTTCCGGAAAATTACGTTTTGTAATAGTTTCAACCAAATTCATTTCACGTTTACCAAATTTATAGTTGAGTTGCATTTTCGCACCGACTTCTCCGGGAGTCCCTGAAATATGTTCTGCAGAAATGAGACCGCGTTGCCAATGTTTCATATTATCAACATTATCCATTTTTTTGATAACTTGATCTCGAGGCAAATCTATTGTTAGCTCTACATTAAATGTCATCATTTTTCAGTTTCGTTAAACTTAAAGATAAATCAGATTTTTAACAAATAAAAATTCTAACTAATAAGTTGTTGTTCGATATTTAATTTTCATCAATATCAGGCACTAAAAATGTTAGGTATTCGTTTTCTATTTGACCTTGTATTATAGGTTATTATTGTTATTTTTGCCACAATTAAAATATAAGTTTAAATGAATAAATATTTCCATGTTTTAATAGTTTTACTTGGTGTTAACTTTGCCTCTTTTGGTCAAGTTAAAAGTGATGACGTTTTGTTTACGGTGAACAACGAATCAGTATTCGCAAATGAATTTATAAGGGTTTATAGTAAGAACTTAGATTTAGTTCAAGACCAGTCTCAAAAGGATGTTGATGAATATTTAAAACTTTTTGTTAACTATAAATTAAAGTTGGCAGAAGCTAGAACACTTGAATTTGATAAAAAACCGACCTATTTAAAAGAACTTAATGGTTACAAAAAACAGTTAAGCAAGAGTTATTTGACCGATAATAAAGTTACTGATGCTCTGGTTCTTGAAGCTTATGAAAGAATTTCTTATGATGTTAATGCTAGGCATGCTCTAGTGCGAATTGAAGAATTTGACACAGATACTACTGATGTTTATAAAAAGATACTAGAATTAAGAGCGCGCTTTTTAAAAGAAGGATTTGATAAATTAAGAACATCTGCTCACAATCAAAACACGGTGTTCGTTGAAGATCTAGGATATTTCTCAGGTTTTAAAATGGCCTATGCTTTTGAAAGCGAAGCGTTTAAAACACCAATTGGTGAAATTTCTCAACCGTTTAGAACAAAATTTGGATATCATGTGGTTGAA
>UPTN01000673.1_pt1 | contig 16999 bp, 20 predicted proteins | sample 2160111 | NCBI WGS metagenome assembly UPTN01 (sample SAMN06265058, study PRJEB28932) | marine metagenome | isolation source: Columbia River Estuary | place: USA:Columbia River Estuary, USA | collected 2014-05-05
TTTCAAGTTGTATTTGAAATATAGCATCAATAGTATGGGAATCATACTCTCCCTGAGTGTAACTATCATTTGCAAGATATCCGAGTTGTACTAAAACTTCTTGGAGCTCTTGCACACGAAATGTATCACTTCATTTTCCTAGGGAGATGTCAAAAATATTTGCCGTGTTTTGAGTAAGGCTTTGTTTTTTTAGGTTTTGTGTTGCCCAAGTAGGTGCAGGCATAGAAGTGTAATCAAGATTTGTTGTACTATATGAAGACACAATATTTCATTTTACTTTTCTTTTTCCCCAATATAGGGCCCTTCGTAGACCTTCATCTCCATATCCTACCCAAACATCTATTCGGTCGTAAGAATATCCTCTTTGCCCTGCAGGAACAATAGCTCAACCTCTGTCTTCTACAGCTCATATTCCGAGACCTTCGAGTTGAATTTTAGTACCAAAAGAATATTTCTTTGGTGCAGCAAGCATTCCTGAGAATACTTTTTTTCCTGAAGCTCCAGCAATTCATCGACCATTAAGTATAATCTCATCTTCATAATTTCCAGTAATATAATATTCTTGATCTGGAAGAGGAGAATAATACGCTGTTACGATAAAATATTCAGGTTCATCGCTTGCACCAGCATTGTAGAGAGGGATAATATATTCTATACAAAGACATAAAGCTATAAAGAGAGCTAAAATTTTTTTCATGAGATTTCTTATGTTTCAAGGAATAATATAGCTATATTGTATCATATCGAATTTCTCGAGTCATGTATATTACAAAAAAAACACCTACTATATCGTTGACAAGTAAGTGTTTTTTTGAGTAAAGACTCTTTTTTAGAGAGTGTCTTGAAGATAACTCAGTTTTGTTTTTAGTTCTGTATCAGTTATTTTTGGAAGAGCTGCTGCAATTTGTTTTTTTAAACTTGAGAGACGTGTAGTCATCCTTTTTCCACCACCAAGTTCTTCTGCCTTTAATCTTTTTTTAATCTTTTCGAGTGCGGTGTTAATTTGATTTTTTTGACTCTGTGAGAGAGTATTTGAATCCTTATATCAATTATTATCTTCATAATATATCCATAGAGCTGTTTTTGTTTTGTTTCCAAAATATCCTGCTCCCCAATCATCATCATTTTGCACAAGACCAATTTTCTTTTGGAGTGCTATGAGGCTTTTTTCTACACTTATATAGTTTCCATCTATAATACCATTATATTCTCAGAGTTCCCTGAGAAGTCTTTGAAGTTCTTCTACTTTTTCTTTTTCAGAATCAGGATCTACTTCTAAATCTCAATACGCTAATATAATTTTATAGAGTTCAGATGCGTGTTTATGATTATAAGATGCAAAGTCCTCTATTGGCTCCTCGACAAGCATGGGACTGCTCGTAGCATATTTTTTTCTGAGAGCAGCAATACTTTTTGGTCAAAAGTATCAAGCTTCTTCATCTGCGTATCAGCTTATAACATCATTCTTTATTTGAAAATCAATCAGATCATTTCGTATGCTTTCAAAATTTCAATCGATTTCTCAGCTATAGAGGTCTGCTTTCGTAAAGATTTCTTGTAATTGCTGTACTTCTGAAATTCACGATTTAGGATGTACGCGAAGGGTGTCAAAATATCAAAGAGGTGATTCTCACAGTTTGAGAGTGACATCTGCACTTGGAACGATTATTTTCCCTTTAATAGTTCTTGTACCCCATTTAAGAGCACGAGCAAGACCTTCATCACCATATCCCATCCAGATATCAATTCGGTCATAGCTATGGCCTCTTTCTCAAGCCTTTACAATAGCTCCTCATCTATCAGCTATTTCTCAAATTCAAAATCCTTCAAAGTAGATTTTTGTTCCAAAAGGATAATTTTTTGGTCATGCAAGGAGTCATTCAAATACTTCTTTTCCTGAAGCTGTATTAACTCAACTTCCATTCAGACGTATATCTCATGCATATGTTCCTGTTGTATATCTGAGCTGGTCAGGAAGAGGGGAATAATATGCAGTTGTTACAAAGTATGTTTCTTCGTCAGAAGCAAATACTTGAGATGTAACAGTAAAAAGATGTGATAACATCGCGATTGTAGCTCATACGAGTATAAGCCTCTTCGTGGGTCACATAGGTTATTTTTAAGAGTAAAACTTGCTGATTATATTTAAAATAATATATTCGCAAGTTTATTATACCATACTTCACCTATTCTTCACGAAGTTTTTAGTTTGACTTAATTTTATAATTCATTAAAAATATATTAATTAATTTTAAATAAATCAAATCTTATGGATTATTTTTCCCCTTCGATACGTATTGCTGACTTAAGAACTTCTACAATATCTTCAGGACCTAGTTGTGATACTGCTATTTCTGTTCCAGCTCAGCAAATGAGAGAACAAATAATCTCTTGGATAGATAGCCTATGACTCAATATTTGAGCAATATATAATTTCGATGAAGACATACTTACGAATGAAGAGTTAGATGCTGTTATGCAACAAGAAATAGACGATATAATTCGTTCTATTTCTAGATTATGAAATAATACATTTATCTAATTTCAATGCCTCAACTTCTATATATTCAATGATTTCAAGAAGATAAAATTGGAAAACCTATAGGTCCTCAGATAAAGGATCATTGTGATGATAATAGTATTGATTTTCATACTATTGATTTCCCTTGAGATACAGATTCTCAACCTGAAACAGAATCTAAATTTTCTTTAACTGCTTTAAAAGATGTGATTAAAGAAAAAATTATTACAATACTTAATGACTCAAAAGAAGATTTGATAGTTACAGCTTATTCTTTATCAGCATGCCCAGCTATGGATGCTATTACTGAGTTACCTGTAGAATATAAGAATAGAATAAAACTTAAACTCATTCATCCAGCTATAAACCCACTTACTGCAGTACAGAAAATGGAATGGATAAGGAGAAGAGGAAAATGAGATATGATTCCTCTGGATAACTTTCTAAAGTGAGAACCTGAGGTATTTAAAGAACTCATTCTTCATTGGAGATGAGATTCTATTGAATTTTCTCGAAATTTAGGACAAGACTTTTCAAACCTCGAATTTGAATCTTTAACTAATGATATAAAAAGACTTTTATCATTAGTTGATGTAGAAATATACTCATCATGAGTGGATATGATTATTTGAGAAAACTGTTTAAATTGAGCTAATTGGATAAGTATTATTCGCTCTCATTTTCCAAGTAAAGAGTTACTGAATGACTTTTTTAAAAGTTTATGACATCCCCATCCTTAAAGAGATTCATCCTATGAATCTCTTTTTTTGTTTTGTTATTTTTCCCTCGTATAAACCTTAGAACTTCTTCTATATTTCTCTCTGATAAGCCAATAGTAGAGTTATTGTTAGAAGTATAATAAATATATCTAATGATTTCTTTCTGGAGTAGGGAAGTAAGCGAGTGAAACTCAGAAATAGAAAAACTTTTTTTATCTCAGAGAAAGTTTTGTACTTCTGTATCGAGATGAGATTTAATCTCTTCAAAATGAGTAAGAAGATTCTGAAGATTTTTTTTATGCTCTGGATGGACTTCGCCAAATTTTGGGAGTATTTCATTTCTGATAAAGTTTCGAGTGTAATCATTTGAAGCATTACTCTCATCTTCAAAATATTTGAGATGATTCTCTTGCAAGTATTCTAAAATTTCTGATTTTTCTACACGTAAAAGGGGTCTAAGAATTCCTCCTGATGCTTCTGTCATATTAATAAGCCCTGTAAGCTTTGTTCCTCTGAGCATATGAAATATCATCGTTTCAATTCTATCATCAAGATGGTGTGCTGTAAGTATTTTATTTGTTTTATATATATTGCATACAGCTTCAAAAAATTGATATCTTTTTTCGCGTGCAAGTTCTTCAAAGCTTTTAGAAGGATAGAGTTTTTGTATTTTTTTAAAATCACATTCCGCGACTTCTACCTGAAATCCTTCTTTTATTCAGAGTTTTATTAAAAAAGACTCTTCTTCATCGCACTGTGTTCTTGTCTTATGATTAAAATAACAAACTACAAGATTACTTTTATATGAACTTTTGAGTAAATGATACAGGAGAAACATACTATCTACTCCAGTGGAACATGCTAAAATAATCTTCTCATCGGAAGAATAGTATTTTTCAAGAAATGGATTAATTTCAAAATTCATAGATATAGCTATCTCAATATTTGAGAATTAGTATAAAATATAGTATGCTAGAAGCAAGTATATTTTAAATCTATATCTGTGTCCAAAGAAAAGGATGTCTTCCGAGAGCTCATGAGACTCTTTGTATCATGAAGTATTTATATATTGATGTTTATAGTGGCTTCTTATATCTTTTATATGACGCTCTTTTTGTGTTATAAAGTTATTTCAGCTATGATTATACATATTTCACATTTATGAGAAATAACACAGGAATGACTTGCAGAAGTAGGAAAAATGAGTATCGTTCTCACAGAAGAAATATTAAGTGTTATTACTATAATATTAGTCCTCGTTAAGTCTTTTAAGATATTGGTTTGGTATTCTAAGCATCACCATATTGCTATTAAAGATTTAGTTGAAATTGCCATAATAGCTCTCCTCATGGAGGTTGTATTCAATTTTTGAATACATTCTATGGCTATTAATTGGCTCTTTGCAGTATTCTGAACTGCCCTCTTAATAGTGTATGCTATTTTTCCATATTTTAGGAGAGAGACTCAATGATAAAAATTTTCTCGTAATATCTTTTTTTATGAATTTTATAGCAAAAAAGCTTCAAAAATATCTTTGAGAATTTGTATATGGTGGTATTGATGGATGTGTTACAACTTTTGCAGTAGTTGCAGGATCTGTAGGAGCAAGTCTTGAAACACGCATTATTTTAATCCTTGGATTTGCGAACCTTTTAGCAGATGGATTTTCTATGTCTATAGGTGCGTATCTCTCCTCTAAATCAGAGCTACAGCAAGAAAAAAAGAAGGACCTCAAAAAGAAGGATTTCAAGAAACCTCATTCGATTGCGCTTGCAACATACATATCATTTATTCTTATAGGGCTCATTCCTCTCAGTATTTATGTTGCAGACATATTTGTTCAGGGGATACCACATGTCTTTTTCTGGACTTCTGTTTTTACCTTTTTTGGTTTCGGTCTTATTGGATTTTTAAAATCACTTGTGACAAAAAAATCAAAAATTATATCGATGCTAGAGACTATAATTCTTTGAGCTATGGCTGCTTGAGTAGCATATTATGTGGGAGATTTTTTAGAGAAGATAATTTAATATTGATTTTTTATTAAAAGTATTTATAAATATCTAAATTATTATTTAGAGTTATTTATTTGAAATACATATCGCCATTTCGAGAATTAGAATCTCGCTTAAATCCCTCAGAAGATATTAAAGATTGACGAGTATTGATTAGCTGAGAATCACAGAAAGTTTTGAGACGTTATAAAAAAGTAGTTCATAAGATAATTTCTAAATGAATAGAAGAAATAAATCTGGATGAATTATTTATGTTTTTATATACTCCAACATTTCTCTTTCAAATACTAACAAATTTACTTATAGAGAATGACTATAATGAATACATAGCAGAGGTAAAACAACGTTTAGAATGAATAGTTCCTACTCTTTTTAAAGTTCACCTTTGAGATATTGAAATATATAAAGAAGCTAAAAATTGACTTGAAGAAATTATAGATTTATTCAGCGATCCAATATTTTATTGAGAAAACTGATTATATAAAGCAGATAAAGTATCTCTCGCCTCAAGCTTTAGTTGAATTTCAATGAGGCAAGCAAGTAGAATAAATAGTTTAGTATATCCAAACTCTTGAGGATTTTTTATAGCTTTGTGAAATGGAGGTATAGCTCCATGAATAGACGTGTTTAATAAGCTTTACAGTTTATCATGAGACACTTGATTTCGATTTACTACCACAAGATTTTCAAGCCACAAACTCCATGATAGAGAACCAACTATTTCACCAAGTGAATTGAAGTTGATAATAGATGAATCTGAGGGTTGAACTATAGTAATTTTTGATGAAGATTCTGATACAGGAACCACCTTAAAAAGTATCGAGAGTTTTTTTCTTGAAAGAATTCCAAAAGATACTGATTTAATAGTTCTAAGTAATTGTTGAAGTTATATATCTTGTTATAGGGGCTTAGTATAGTTTGGCGAATTCCTCCACACTATCATCTAAAGCAAGTTTGTTGGGGATTTTTTTTTCACATTTTTGACACTCGTGAATTACCATCCAGCCTTTATTTTTTTTATACTCTTTTCATATAGGTTTCATAAGTCAAAAACAATTACTTGCTCTATCTCAAGGAAACTCTTTATCAAGATGCTTTGAATACAAGCAAAAAGGACAATGATTTCTTGCACTTCAACTTGGATGTTTCGTGATATCTTTTCCACAGTTTTCACAGCAAAAAGATTCATTTTTCATAATAAATCCCATATTTATTTTTTATATGATGATTCGATGCGTTCTGCTAAAATATAATCTTTTTCTGTCAGATTATTTCATGTATCGTGAGTGGTGGTTGAGATAGTAACATATTTATAGTTATGTAAATGAATATCAGGATGATGGTGAGATATTTCAGCAATATTTCAAACTATATTTACAAAGTCCAAGGCTTTTAAAAAATTTTGAAATTCAAATGTTGCTAGTAAGACGTTTTTGTCTTCTTTAAAATATTTCATAAATATTTACTTTGTGATTATATAAAAAATAACTCCTACAACTGAAAGTATTATTCCTACGAGCCAGAGGCGAAAAACAACAGTTTCTTCAGCCCAACCACAGGCCTCAAGATGGTGATGAAAAGGAGCTATTTTAAAAACTTTCTTACCATTACGAAATCTTTTACTTCCAAGTTGTATGATAACAGAGAGGGTCTCGAGAATAAATATTATTCATACAATTATCAGGATAGCGAGAGTATTAGTCAACATTGCCATGAGTCCAAGATTTGCCCCGAGAGCGAGACTTCAGACATCCCCCATAAAAAATTTGGCCGGTTTTATATTGAACCATAAAAAAGCAATGAGTGCACCACAAATACTTACACATAGAGTAGAGAGAAGAAAGAGTCATTGGTCGTAGGTTATATATCCATAGACTCCATAGGCAAATAAAAGGAGTCAACCAGCAAGACCATCTAACCCGTCTGTAAAATTTACACTATTTGCAGCTCAAATAATAATAAACATAAATAAAGGAATAAAAAGAATCCCGAGTTCTATACCCGAAAAAAAAGGAACAGTGAGTAATACTTCAGACCATCAAAGTTTGTCATAAAACCACCAAGCTCAGACTCAAGAAAAAAGAACTAACCATCACATTTTAAATTTTGCAGAAAGTCATTTTGTTTTTCCTATACCTCTGATATTCATCCAATCATCGATTCATCAGAGGAGTCATACCGTTGCGAGCGTAAAGATACTCAGATACGTTTCTTTTTGGTTTAAAAGTGAGTTGTTGATGTATCCAAAAGTTTGAAGAATGATACTGAATAAGACCATAAAAAAAACAGTCCCCAATATTACAGCTCATCACATAGTCGGAGTACCGGCCTTAGCTGAATGAAGTCTGAAGAATTCAAAAGCTTTTCATATAGCAGCATTTTCACGTATTTGTTTTCCGAGTTTTGCGTATTGAAGAAATTGTATATATGATGGGGTGATCATAAAACCAACGAGAAATGTGGCAAGTCAAAAACCAAAAATTTCAACTAAGTTTGCATTCATATACCACAAAAATCAAAAGAAATAATATTATAGAAGTCTATAGTGATTGAGAGAAAAGTAAAGATTTTCCTTTACTTTCGAGCCAAAAAAATTACTCTGATTTTATATTATTATTAAACAAGAACTTTATGATTATTCTTACAAAAGCAATTATTACCGCAATGAGTGATGAAGCAGAAATGATTATTGAAAAATATTCACTTCAAGAAACAAAAAAACTTTGAGCTCTCACCATATATGAATGAGATATTAAAAATCAAGATAATGAAAGTGAACACCTCGTTCTTCTTTTGTGTGGAGTATGAAAGATTCATGCAGCATTTGCAACAACCTATTTATTTGAAAATTTCGATCCTTTTAAGATTATCAATATTGGAGTAGTAGGAAATTTGCAACCAAGTACTATAAAGATTTGAGATGTTGTCCTTCCTAATACGTTTTTACAGCACGATGTATATATTCCTGAATCTATCGATAGCTTAAAATATCTAAGAGATCCTATTTTTATAGAGTATGCGATAGGAGAAGAATATAATCTTGAAAAATTTTCACTTCATCTTCACGGAATATGTGTAACAGGAGATCAGTTTATAGATAACGAAGATTTAAAAAACGAACTCGTAGAAGAACATAATGCTGATATAGTTGATATGGAAGCATATGCAATACTTTCTGTAGCAAAAAATTATGATGCACTTGATAAAATGGTAGTTATAAAGTCAGTAAGTGATGGTGCTGATAATGAAGCTGCTGATGCTCATGTAGGAAATCTTGAAGCTGCAATGAAAAATGCAGTCATTATACTTGAGCTCATTCTCTAATTAATATTTTTCAAAAAATATTTGTTCTGGATGAACTCAAAAAGATTCAATTTTTTCATGACAAGAATCTATCATAGCCGGAGCACCACAAATATAAAACTCTTGAAATTGCTCCACGACTCTTTCAGAAATAAAGTCACTTAAATAACATGTAAGTATGAGATCATGTGCCTCATCTCGACTTACAAATAGATGATAATAAAATGTATCTGGATATTGCTCTTTAAGTTTTTTAAATTCTCAGAGATATAGCAAGTCTTTTTCATACCGTACTCAAAATACAAGCTGATATTTGTTTCAGGTGTTTTTTGCAAGTCAGAAAAGTATTTGATTATAGAGTGGAACAAGACCTGTCCCAGTACCAAGAAAAAGTTTATTAACTTGAGTGTCTTGAAGAATAAAATGTCATGCAGGTCATACATATGAAAAACTATCTCAAATCTTCGCATCACAGAGAAATATACTCCCTCATCTTCCTCACATTTCTATACCCCATCGTTTTATGATAAGTTTTACAAGTGTTCCTTGAAGTTCGAGTATCGAATATGCCCTCCCTCATATAGTTGGGATTATAAAAGTGATAAATTGTCCTGCTAGCATCGCTTTCATTTCAAAAATATCGTAATGGAGTTCAAATACATCCTCAGTAAGTTGTATTTTTTTGATAAGTTTTGCTTGAGAAAAAGGCATAAAGTATTGTTATTAATATAAAAATAGACTACAGTTTTTCTTGTATTTTTCAAAATTTTCTTTTAAAAAACAACTCCTGAGTATAATAGATATTATTTTTTACTTCACGTATTATGAAAGAAATACTCATTAGTGGATCAACAGCCTATGATATTACTATGCAGTATTCTTGATTATTCGAAAAACAAAGATCTTTGTATAATTTTTCTATTATCGCTGATAATTTCCAGAAAAACCATGGGGGTACCGGAGTAAACATAGTATATAATCTCAGTCTTTTATGAGAGTCTTCTATCCTTTTAAGCTCAATGGGAAGAGACTATGATTTTCCTGAAGTGATAAAAAAATACGCAAACCTACAGTATATCCATAAAGATTCACATCTTCTTACAGCCTACTCTACTATCGTTTCTGATAGTGATGATAATAGACTTACTTTTTTTTATCCTGGAGCAATGATTCAAGCAAATGAATCAAAGGTATGATATGTACAAGAGGATATTGCTGTAGCTCTTGTTTCTGCAAATCATATTCCAACTATGATTGAACACATTCAAGTACTTGGAAAGAGAGAAAAAAATTGTATCCTCTTTGCAGATCCAGCGCAACAAGTAAGTCAAATGACAAAGAATGAACTCGAAGATTTTCTTCTCCCAGCTCACTACCTTATTGCAAATCAATATGAATACCAAGAAATACTTGAGAAACTCTCAATACACCAAAATGATTTAGAAAAACAATTCATAGCTATTATAGTTACGTATGGAAGCGAATGATCAATTATATATATGGATTGAAAACTTATAAAGATTCCTGCAATCAGCATTTCAGATATTCAAGATACTACAGGAGCAGGAGATGCTTATAGAGCCGGTGTTCTGAAAGCACTTATTGATGGATACAGTTTAGAAATATGATGCAAACTTTGAACGATACTCGCATCTTACTGTATCCAATGAAGTTGATCTCAATACCATTATGTAACTCTCAGTCAACTTGTAGAAGATATGAAAACTCATTTTTGAGTTGAAATAGATATATATAATAAGAGAAAATTTTAGAATTTTATTTTAAAAAAATCTTTGTATGATATAGTTATAACTTTTTTATATATTTCTCTATGCAAAAAAAAATATACCTTATTGATGGAAATTCATTTATTTACCGAATGTTTTTTGCCCTTCCAGAATTTAGTACCCAAGATGGAAGGGTAGTAAATGCAACTTTTGGTATGGCTAAGTTTTTTACACAGCAGCTTGTAAAAGAAAAACCGGATTATATCATTTTTATTAAGGATGCAAAATGAGATAATTTTCGACATAAACTGTACAGTGAATACAAGGCAACTCGAGAACGAATGCCTGATACATTACGAAGCCAGATAGGGGATATAGAGGAAATGATTGCTCGAATGAATATAGAAATTATTGAAGAATCCTGATATGAAGCAGATGATGTCATTGCTACTCTAGCAGAAAAACTCAAGCGAGAAAATAATAATGAGATTTACATTCTTTCAGGAGATAAGGATTTATATGCACTCGTAGATGAACAAGTCAAAATCTATGATACACAAAAAAAGAAAATTTCGGGTCCAGAAGAAACATTTGAAAAATTTTGAGTCAAAGCAGAATGCGTGAGAGATTATCTTGCTATTTGTGGAGATACGTCTGATAATATTCCAGGAATATCTTGAATCTGACCAAAAAAAGCACAAGTCCTTCTCAATGAGTTTTGAAATCTTGAAAACATATACAAAATAATTGATTCTATTGAGAAAGACTTTCAATCTCTCTCAATAGAAGCCCAGAAAATACTCAAAGGAAAAACTCTCGAAAAACTCATTGAATGAAAAGAACTCGCATTTCTTTCTCAAAAACTTGCGACTCTAGAAGATAAAGTCGAGCTTCACCAATTTGATATCCATAATTTTGAATTTCATCCTACAGAAATATTTACTCCAGAACTCAAAGATTTTTTTAAAGAATTAGAGTTTTACTCCCTAGTTAAAGAAGAAAAATCAGAAAAAAATAACTGGTCAAAACTCTGAAAAAAAGTTCAAATAATTTGAGATACCCTTTGACTCAATGAATTAGAAGATCGCCTTACTTCCTGCAGTAATATAGTTTTAGATACTGAAACCACAAGTCTGAATCCCCAAGAAGCTAAACTAGTTTGAATTTCTCTTCTTCTCAATGAAAATACTATATATTATATAAATCTGCTTCATCATTGAGCTCATATATCTCCTGCTGAGTGTAAAATATTTCTTACAAATCTCTTACAAAGTAATATTACTATAATAGGACATAATTTAAAATATGATTTACAAGTTATAGAATCATTTCTTTCAAAAACACAAAATGAGTGACCTTCTAGTCAAGATAGTGATTTTTGACAAATGAAACTCGGGCTATAAAATATGTGTCTCATAATAATTTAATTTTTATTCTGCGAATATGTTAAAACGAATTTCACTCTTCTTGCTTACCAACTTAGCTGTTTTGGTACTTATAAATGTAATACTTATTATTCTTTCAAAAGTTTTTGGAATTAACTTAAGCTGATATGGATATGATTATACAGGAATACTTATATTTTCTGCAGTGGTAGGTTTTTCATGATCTATTATCAGCTTATTTCTTTCAAAGGCATCAGCAAAAAGACTCTACAATATACGACTTATAGATTCTCATCAACTTGGTTCACTCGATAAAAAGGAAGAATTAGTATATAATTTAGTATTAGATATTGCGAATAGAAATGGAATTAAAACACCAGAAATAGGAATATATAATGCTTCAAGTCCAAATGCGTTTGCAACAGGTTCTTCTAAAAATAATTCACTTGTAGCTGTTTCAACATGACTTCTTGAAAGTATGAATGAAAATGAAATTGAATGAGTTGTAGCCCATGAAATGGCTCATATTCTCAATTGAGATATGGTTACTATGACTCTTTTACAATGAGTTATTAATACGTTTGTTATTTTTCTCTCACGAATTGCTGCAAACATTTTAGATAGTTATTTCTCAAAAGGAGAAAATCAAGGCCCAAGTTATATATATTATGTTTCATCCATATTTTTTGACATTGTATTCGGTTTATTTGCTTCGCTTATTGTTATGTGGTTTTCACGTCATAGAGAATACAGAGCTGATGAAGGAAGTGCTACCTATGTTGGAAAAGAAAAAATGATTGCAGCTCTTGAATCACTTAAGAAACAATATATCCTTCAAGCTCCAAATGAAAAATTTGCCACTATGCAAATTGCAAGTCCAAGTCAAAATGGATGGAAATTTCTTTTTCAAACACATCCCTCACTTGACTCACGTATAGAAAATCTAGAAAAGATTCGAATGTAATTTGTCCCGTTTTCTCTTATATATCGTTTCAAGTATTAGAAAGATATTTCTTCTCAATTAAAACATGAAAAATATATATTACTGAGCTACATTTTTTCTTTTTGTATTTTCCATAGTATCTTGTAGTCAAGCGATTATAAGTACCGATGATACTGATATCTGACAAAAAACTATAAATACTGAGGAATGAATTATCAATACAGGAAGAGTAAGGAGTGATGAAAGCTCGTTTACTCTTTCTTTAAAAGAAGATACTGATTATGAACTTTGAGAAACAATCACGCTTGTATTTGATATGGTAAATATCCCTCAAGATTCTGGACTTGTATTGTCATTATTACGGAATGAAAAGGATTTAGATAACGGATATTATTATGGTCCAACGGGGTCTTTAATGCTCCGACCTGAAGTTATAGAAGGAACCTGAAAAAAGGAATTTATCTGGAAGATAGATGCAGTATGATGCGCTCCTTCTGATTTTCCTACTTGGTGTGATTGAGTAGAGCCTTGAAACTATAAAATACAAGCTCAAGTGTATGATACAAGTAATTTTTCTATTTTAGGTTGGCCTGATCAAAGTGATAAAGAACTATTATTTGAAAAAAATATAGAAATTACAATTAAAGGTGAAGTTAACCTTACTCCTTTAAGTAAAACTTTAGATGCATCAGCTATTCAGTTTGTAAAAGAAAAATTTTGACTCTATGCATATGCTGGAACAAAATTAGAAAGATACTTTAATGAGTTTTGAGAGATATATTCTCAGGGAGATGTATACTGTAAAGACTATACACTTGTGCTTCCATTTATATGAGATATAAAGATCTGTGCACCATTATTTTCCAACTCATGAGAGATTATTGAGGAAGATATTTCATACATAGAATGAATTTTTTCCTACGAAAATGCATTAGAACAAGCCTATACACTCGCAAATAAAAATTATCTTTCACGAGTATCATTTGACCATCAACCAAGTATGGAAGAGGCCTGATATTCATCTGATCTCTGAGACTTTCAGACATGGAGCGAAGAAAATCCAGATGCAACGACATACTTAAGTTCTTGAGTAAAAAATTGGGCTTTTCAAGACTCTGCTTGGATATTTATAGTATCTCAAATAAAAGCATGAGGTTGAAGCAAACGAACAGATGTTTTTTCCGACCAAGTTCTTGTAAAAGTATGACCATGAAATACTAGTTGTATTGTAAAAATAGCAGACTATAAAGCTACTCTTTGAGTCGATATTTTTACTGATAAAATCAGTTGTCCATAAAATATTTTGAGAGTTTCTTTTTTTTCTTATTATAGAACATATATTTCTTAATTTTTCTTTTATGAAAAAATCTTTGCTAACAGTTCTACTCATATTGAGTTTGAGTGCTTCTGCTTTTGCGTATACCGAGCATAATATTCAATCAGCAAATTTTATTGCTGGAAAGTGAATTATTAATGATAATTCAACTAATATTGCTGCATATAATTTGGGAGACCATATTACGAGACGAGAAATGCTGAAAGTAATGATGAATCTCTCTGGAAAAACTGTTGCTACAACTTGTAGTGGAAAGTTTTCTGATATGAAATCAAGTGATTGGGGATGCAAATATGCTGAGTCAGCTCTTACAGAAGGTTTTATTGCTGCAAATAGAACTTTTCGACCTGATGATAGCGTGACTCTTATAGAAGCATTAAAAATGATTATGCAAGCAAAGGGGATAGAACGTGATGAAAACACTGATTGGAGAGCTGGATATGTCTCTAAAGGACAGAGTGAAGAGATTGTTGATGCAGGATATTTTGAGTATGATGTAAAATCAACTCGTGGATGGATATTTTCAACGAGTGCACGAAGCTATGATGATTTTGTATATGAGGAACCAGAAATAGAATTAGAACCAGAAATAGAGGAACTCTTTAAATCTTTATTAGATCTATAAGAAATGGGTATCAAAAAGATTTTTTTTACTATTTTTTTCTCCCAAATATATTTTTTGGGAGTTTTTTGATTGTCACAATGAGAATATTATGTTATTCAGAAAGAAAGTAATCTTTGTTGAGTGTTCACAATGGGAAATGCAAATAATCCAAACTGGCTTATGCTTTGATGGGAGGCAGTATATCTTTCGGATGACCTTTGGACTCCATTTCTAGAAAATATAAATTGCGAGTCGTGATATGCATCAAATTGCTGTAAAGATCTATGATATAAGTATGCTGGAGTACCTATTGGGCAATCTTTTGTTTCTTTTGAACGTGCTGGAGCAGAATATTTAGCTTCAAAAAAAGTAATTGCAAAAAAGAGTTTTAATCCTGATCAATATAAACTTGAGGAAGCAATTACCCGAAAAGAAGTAATGAAGCTTGTTATGAATATTTCTGGAAAAAAAATTCAAACTGATTGTAGGGAGATTTTTGCAGATGTAGATGATGATTGGTCTTGTAAGTATATTGAAAGTGCTCTTGAATATGATTTTATAACGTGAAATGAATCATTTCGTCCAAATGAAAATGTCACAAAAACAGAAGCACTCAAACTCATACTTCAAGCAAAAGGAATTGGAAAAAAATATGATACCTGAAATTGGCAAGAAGATTATATCTCAACTGCATACTATCTTTGATTTATAGATGAAAAATTTTCTTCTTATAATGAAACTGCCTCAAGAGGATGGATATTTGCTGCTGCCGCAAAAAGTTATAGTGATTTCTCAAACTAATATGTCAAGCTTTTTTGTTTCGGATATTAATATTTTTTCATATGATTGGAAAGTTATTTTTTAAACATAAGATCTATGAATAAAATCATAAGTACTTTCGTATTAGCTCTTTCACTTGTGTCTTGGAACAGTGTTTCTGCCCTAGAGTATGTATCAAAAACTCCACTTGAGGCTGCTAATTTTCTTGCAATCGAATGAGTTATCGCAGACAAAAGTGCAACACCAGCTGATTATAGACTCTTAGATACTATTACAAGACAAGAAGTTATGAAAATTATTGCCAAACTTTCTGGTGAAACAATTGAAGAAACTTGTGCAGGAATATACAATGATGTTGATAAAACTGGTTGGGGATGTAAATATATAGAATGGGCATTGGAAAAAGAATACATTGCTGCAAATCCTTCATTTCGACCTGAGGATAATATAACAAAAACAGAAGCAATGAAACTGATTCTGAAGGTTCAAGATATTGCAAAGGTACAAGAAACAGATAATTGGCAGGAAGACTATATGCTGACAGCTTATGAATATGGAATTATAGACGCAAAATATACTGATTATAATGCAGATGCTACTCGAGGATGGATATTTCAAATAGCTACCGTAACCATTGAACAAAAAGAAGAAATAAAAGTAAAAATAAAAGAAAAAATCATCAGTGATGAAGCTGCAATGTAGTTGTCATAAAATTAAAAACAAAAAAAAGAAGTCAAAAAGTTTTGACTTCTTTTTATACTTTCTTATATATAAGAAAGTATAAAAATATAAAAAATACTATGATACAAGCACATAACACAATTAATATTATTATTTCTCCAAAGTAATGCTTTAAGAGTTTTTATCGAAAATAAATTTTCCAATCTCTTAACGCACTCAAGCTTAGGAGATTTTTTTAACTTTTTTTTATGCTATCTGAATGACCTAAATGAGCCGATACACCATGAAAATGCTCTAGATGAAGTATTGCACAAACAGTGTTTCACATATGAAATACCGTGAATCATCTTGTGTTTAATGATTATACACTTCCATGATATGTACTTGAATGGAGATGGAAAGAAAATAAGAAACTTATAAGAAAGAGAGTATCAAACGATATTACTCCTCACTGAGAAACATATGGAGATATACTATGAGAAGTGTGACTTCATGATAAACTTATATGTATTTGATGATATATATTCTGTTTTATAGATCCAAGAAAGTGATTAAACATATGTAAACCAAGTATGAATTGACTCAGAGAAATAAAAGCATTCCCAAGGGATTATATTTTTGATGAGAGTACTACAAATTCTACAGATTGGATATGAGAGGATAACGATTGAAAGCTCTATCTTATATTTGTTGTAAATAAAACAAGTAATTATATGAAGATCACTACAAAATTTTTATTAACCTCATTAATGCTAATATTTATTAGTGTTTTGGTAAATGGCCAGAATTATGATAATATATTAACTCAAAAGAGTATATCATATAAAACCGAATCAGATGTCAAATCAAAAATATTTGTTTTCACGGAATAAATTCTACTCTCTGGACCATAACTGTTTTATACATTATATTCTAGGGTTAAAATATAAATTTAAAATTAAAATTGCGGATTATTAAAAAACTAGAATTATTATTTTGTTTTTCA
>UPTN01000675.1_pt1 | contig 16965 bp, 15 predicted proteins | sample 2160111 | NCBI WGS metagenome assembly UPTN01 (sample SAMN06265058, study PRJEB28932) | marine metagenome | isolation source: Columbia River Estuary | place: USA:Columbia River Estuary, USA | collected 2014-05-05
GCCGCCCAAAACGCGCGTGCTGTCGGGATCATAAAAGACACATGCCTGTCCCGGTGACACGCCTTGCTCTGCAACAAGCAATTCGACTTCGGCCTCTGTTTCAGAGATCGGGCGCAAGATCGCATCTGTTGGCGGACGTGTTGAGCGAACACGCACGGCGATCTGTCGTTCGGACATATCTGTGATCTTGCCGCCGCCGATCCAGTTGATCTCGCGGATTGGCACACGACGCGTGGCCAGTAGGTCACGCGGTCCCACGATGACCTGTTTGGTGTTCACATCCAGCCTGACCACATAAAGCGGGTCGGCCAATCCACCAATGCCTAGTCCGCGCCGCTGACCGATCGTATAGTGGATCACGCCCTTATGGGTGCCCAGTACATTCCCGTCGACATCGACAATCTCGCCCGGGGCCGCGGCACCGGGGCGCAGCTTTTCAATCACTGCCGCGTAGTCGCCGTTCGGGACGAAACAGATATCCTGACTGTCGGGCTTGTCCGCGACACTCAGCCCATATTTTCCCGCCAAAGCCCGTGTTTCTTCCTTTGAGGCATGATGGCCCAAAGGAAAGCGCAGGTAATCCAACTGGTCCTGCGTGGTTGAGAACAAGAAATAGCTTTGATCCTTGGTCGGATCAGCGGCGGCGTGCAGTTCTGCGCCTTCTGTGCCGACCATGCGCTGAATATAGTGACCCGTGGCCATACAGTCGGCGTCCAGATCCTTGGCGGTTTCCAGAAGATCTTTGAATTTGACGCGCTCGTTGCAGCGAATGCAGGGCACAGGGGTCGCACCACCCAGATAACTGTCTGCGAATTCGTCCATGACGGCCTCGCGGAAGGTGTTCTCATAGTCCAGCACGTAATGCGGAAAGCCCATGTCTTCGGCGACACGGCGCGCGTCATGGATATCGCGCCCTGCACAGCAGGCACCTTTTTTCGCCAATGCCGCACCATGATCGTAAAGCTGCAGCGTCACGCCAACCACATCGTAACCTTCTTCTGCCAGCATCGCCGCCACAACAGAGCTATCGACGCCACCGGACATGGCAACAACAACGCGTGTTTGTGCGGGTGGCTTGGCAAAGCCGAGCGAGTTCAGCGGCGAATCAAGGGGCATAGTCGGTCCAGATAAGAAGGTTATGAGATGAAATATAGGAAAATGCGAAACACTCTCAAGGGGTGGCTATACCACTCATTAAGAGAAACAGGGCATACGAACGGGCGGAGTGATCAAAAAAGGGGTAAAACATGTATCTAAAGAAAGTTGAAGGACCACGTTCCGTCAGTTTGCCGGATGGGACGATTATGACACGCGCCGACCTGCCAAGTACGTCGACAAGACGGTGGGTGGCATCACGCAAGGCCGCTGTTGTGCGCGCGGTTGGTTATGGCCTGATTTCGCTGGCGGATGCGCTGGAACGCTATGGGCTGTCGGAAGAAGAATTCTGCGCATGGGAAGTTGCCGTCAAGCGGCACGGCGAAGCAGCGCTCAAGGCCACAGCTTTACAACGGTATAGACAACCTTAGATTGCAATGCAAAACTCCACAACGATAGTAACGTGTGATTAACCTTTATCCGGTTAGATACAATCTATCGAAAAACAGAGTGGAGATTTCGAATGCGTGTCTTGTTGGTTGAAGACGATCCGACGACCTCTAAAAGTATCGAACTGATGCTGACCCATGCCAATCTTAACGTCTATGCAACAGACATGGGCGAGGAAGGTATCGATCTTGCAAAACTGTACGATTACGACCTGATCTTGTTGGACATCAATCTGCCAGACATGAATGGACACGAGGTGCTGCGACAGTTGCGCCTTAGTCGAATAGATACGCCTATATTGATCCTCTCAGGGGACGATGGGACAGAAAGCAAGCTAAAAGGCTTTGGTTTTGGCGCAGATGACTATCTGACAAAACCCTTCCACCGCGAAGAACTCGTGGCGCGTATCCATGCAATTATTCGCCGCTCTCAAGGCCATGCACAGTCTATCATCAAAACCGGCCAAATCGCCGTTAACCTGGACGCCAAGACCGTAGAGGTTGAAGGAAGCACTGTGCATTTGACAGGCAAAGAATATCAGATGCTGGAATTTCTTAGCTTACGAAAAGGAACGACCCTAACCAAGGAAATGTTCCTAAATCATCTGTATGGGGGGATGGATGAACCCGAACTCAAGATCATTGACGTGTTCATCTGTAAGTTGCGTAAGAAACTAAGCGAAGCCACGCATGGCGACAATCATATCGAAACCGTTTGGGGCCGTGGGTATGTGCTACGTGACCCTGAACCGATGGCCCAAACGCGCAAAATTGCGATTGGGGCATAGGGCGATTTCGAAGATTAGCCGGATTGAAAGTCGCTCTGCGCTGGACGCACTGCGATTGCCTGCCTAATTATGAAGATACCTCTTGAGAGGCATTTTCATAGTTAGAAGGCTGCAACAGTGGCGCAGACAAACAAGATAAATGATCCAAACACCGGTGATGTGCCGGTGGATGCTTTGACAAACGAACAGGCTAAGGCCGAACTTGCTTGGCTGGCGTCAGTGCTTTCAGGGGCAAATACGGCTTATCACCGCGATGATGCACCGCAGATAAGCGATGCGGATTATGATGCCCTTAAACTTCGCAACATAGCGATTGAGGAAAAGTTCCCCCAATTCAAACGGAGCGATAGCCCAAGTGAGGCCGTCGGCGCAGAGATTGCTGAAGGCTTCGGCAAGGTGCAACATGCCGTGCGCATGCTTTCCTTGGGGAATGCGTTTGAAGACGCGGATGTGCATGCATTTGATACCAGCATCCGAAAATACCTTGGGCTGGCGGCGGATACCCATCTGACCTACACCGCTGAACCGAAGATCGACGGTCTCTCGCTTTCTTTGCGCTATGAGGATGGAATCCTAGTTCAGGCCGCTACACGTGGCGACGGGTCGACCGGCGAAAACGTCACCGCTAATGCGCGTACTATCACGGACATCCCGCAAACAATTGTTGATGCGCCCGATGTCTTGGAAGTGCGCGGTGAAGTTTACATGAGCCATGCCGACTTTGCCGACCTCAATCAGCGACAAGCGGACAAAGGCGGGAAAACATTTGCCAATCCGCGCAATGCTGCTGCCGGATCGCTGCGGCAACTGGATGCAGAGATCACGAAATCGCGGCCATTAAGGTTTTTCGCTTATGCGTGGGGTGCACTATCTGATCCCTTGGCCGAAACACAATCCGCTGCAATTGCGCGGCTTGCCGCGCTTGGATTTGCAACCAATGATCTGACAATCACGTGCGACGGGCCTGACGCCATGATCGCACATTACCACCAAATCGAAGAACGCCGCGCCACACTTGGATATGACATTGATGGTGTCGTCTACAAAGTTGATGATCTTGCCTTGCAGGCGCGTCTGGGTTTCCGGTCCACCACGCCCAGATGGGCGATTGCGCATAAATTCCCCGCCGAACTGGCTTGGACGGTCTTGGAAGGCATCGATATTCAGGTTGGCCGCACGGGTGCATTGTCGCCTGTGGCACGATTGCGGCCGGTGACGGTGGGCGGTGTCGTCGTGTCTAATGCGACGTTGCATAACGAAGACTACATCAAAGGCTTGGACGGAAATGGTGCGCCGATCCGCGGTGGTAAAGATATCCGCATCGGTGACTGGGTGCAGGTTTACCGCGCGGGCGACGTCATCCCCAAGGTCGCCGACGTGGACCTGGCACGGCGCCCCGAAACCGCCGCGCCTTACCTGTTCCCGACCAAGTGTCCCGAGTGTAAATCGGACGCAATTCGTGAAGAAGGTGACGCTGTAAGGCGCTGTTCAGGCGGAATTATTTGTCCAGCGCAGGCTGTTGAAAAGCTCAAACATTTTGTTTCAAGAGCAGCCTTCGATATTGAGGGGCTTGGCGCAAAACAGGTTGAACAGTTCTACGCAGATGGTTGGATCAAAACCCCTGCCGATATTTTCACGCTGCGTGCGCGGTTCGGTGAGGGGCTCCAACAGCTTAAGAATCGCGAAGGCTGGGGCGACAAAAGCGCGACGAACCTCTTTGATGCAATCGACGACAAGCGTGCCATCGGATTAGCGCGGCTGATTTATGCGCTGGGTATCCGGCACGTGGGCGAAAATTCAGCGGCTCTTTTGGCCAGTCACTACACATCATGGGCCGCGTTTGAGGATGCAATGACCGCCGCCACGATTGGCGAGGGGCCAGCTTGGGATGATCTGATCAGCATCGACGGGGTAGGCGCTGTGATGGCCACGTCGGTTGTCACGACCTTTCATCAAGACGCCGAACGTGCATCGATCGACCGTTTGGTCGCACAGTTGCAGGTGCAAGACGCGCAGGCTGCGCGATCCGACAGCCCTGTCGCGGGTAAAACCGTAGTCTTTACCGGAACTTTGGAACGCATGACCCGTGCCGAAGCAAAAGCCCGCGCAGAGGCGCTTGGCGCGAAAGTATCCGGATCGGTCAGTGCAAAAACTGATATTCTGATCGCTGGTCCGGGGGCAGGTTCCAAAGCAAAGAAGGCCGCCGATTTGGGGATTGAGACGATGGATGAAGACAGCTGGCTTGCTTTGATCGGCGCCACATGAGCGGGCGCCCCGAAGTTCTTTTTCCGCTGTTTGGCGCCCTGACAAAGCTAGAGGGGATTGGCCCAAAATCCGCGCAATCGCTCGAGGCCGCAGGTGTCGCAAATCCGCGGGATGTGTTGATGACATTGCCGATTGGCGGTGTTGACCGCAGTCGCAAGGCCAGTATCCGCGACATTGTGGCCCCCGCAATTGCCACGGTCGAGGTGTTGGTCGGTGAACACCACCCGCCCAGTACGCGTGGCCGCCCGTACCGCGTTTTTGTTGAAGATGCGCAGACCTCGTTCCAGCTTGTTTTCTTTCATGCACGTGGCGATTATTTGCAGCGTCTGCTGCCAACGGGCCAGCGCAGGGTCGTTTCCGGCAAAGTTGAAGTTTTCGACGGCATTGCCCAAATCGTTCACCCTGATCATGTCTTACCGCCAGATGAAGCGACCGAAATCCCTGCCTTTGAACCGGTCTATCCGTTGCATGCAGGCATAACGCAAAAAGCGATGTGGAAGGCAACGCGGTCCGCGATTGCGCTGTCGTCGACACTTGCTGAATGGATTGATCCGGCGCTGAAATCCCGCGAAGGCTGGCCCGATTGGCACGATGCGATGGTTTCAGCCCACAGCCCTGCGTCTACTTCCGACCTTTCACCTCATGCGCTGTCGCGCGAGCGTTTGGCTTATGACGAATTATTGGCTCACCAGCTAACCCTTGCGCTTGCGCGTGCCGCAACGCGCAAGTCCAAAGGGTTTTCTTCTGTTTCTACTGGTATGCTGACGCAAAAGATCCTTACTGCGTTGCCGTACCGCCCGACCGCAGCACAAACGCGCACCGTTGCCGAAATCAATGCCGACTTGGCCGCCCCGATCCGCATGAACCGTCTGCTGCAAGGCGATGTTGGATCGGGAAAAACATTTGTTGCGTTAATGGCGCTGCTAACAGTGGTCGAGGCAGGCGGGCAGGGCGTCATGATGGCCCCCACCGAAATTCTGGCGCGCCAGCATCTAGAAGGACTGCATCCTTTGGCCGAAAGTGCGGGCGTGCGGCTCGAGATTTTGACAGGTCGCGACAAGGGTGGCGGGCGCGCAGCCAAGCTTAAGGCCTTGGCAGCAGGCGAGATCAACATCCTTGTCGGCACGCATGCCGTGTTTCAAAAAGATGTTGATTTCGATGACTTGCGCCTTGCTGTCATCGACGAACAGCATCGTTTTGGTGTTGCGCAGCGAATGCAACTTGGTGCCAAAGGACGTGCCGTTGACGTATTGGTTATGACCGCCACGCCGATCCCGCGTTCGCTTGCTTTGGCACAATATGGCGATATGGATGTTTCGGTTCTGGATGAAAAGCCACCCGGACGGACGCCGGTGCAGACAGCGCTGGTCTCAGCCTCGCGGCTGGATGAGGTCGTCGAAAAACTGCGCAAAGCGGTGGTCGACGGAAGGCAGGCCTATTGGGTTTGTCCTTTGGTCGAAGAAAGCGAAGTGGTCGATTTGACGGCTGCCGAAGAGCGGTTCAAACGATTGCGAGCCGCGTTAGGGGAAGGTGTTGTCGGGCTGGTTCACGGGCAGATGCCGCATGCAGAAAAAGATGCGGCTATGGCGAAATTTGTGGCCGGAGAAACGCAAGTTTTGGTTGCAACAACCGTGATAGAAGTCGGTGTGAACGTCCCTAATGCCTCGATCATGATGATCGAACATGCCGAACGTTTTGGACTTGCGCAGTTGCATCAACTGCGTGGAAGGGTCGGGCGGGGGGCCGCTGCCTCTACTTGTCTGTTGATTTATCAAGCCCCGTTAAGCGAAAGCGGTCGGCGACGATTAGAAATTCTGCGCGCAACAGAAGACGGTTTCCGGATATCCGAAGAAGATCTGGCAATGCGTGGCGCAGGCGACGTTATTGGAACGGCCCAATCAGGCTTGCCAAGGTTTCGGATCGCGGATCTTGAACGGCAAGCTGGGCAGATGGCCGTCGCCCAGACTGATGCGCGTACGCTGTTGAACGATGATCCATCCCTGAAGAGCCCCCGTGGGCAGGCGGCCAGAACACTGCTTTGGCTCATGGAGCAGGATAAGGCAATCCGTTTAATATCAGTCGGTTAGCGATATTCCGTGCAGAATGTTCACAAATGTTCCTAAAAAGTTCTTTACATAGCGTTAACCATGTGGGAACAAAGTGGCAACAGAACATTAAAGGAACATCACATGGCAGAAGAAATCAAATCGGTTATCGCACGTTCACGCGACACCATTCTTGCTGACGCTCTGGGTGTTGTTGCTTTGATGGTCATACTTATTGTCGGATTGGCCTTGCCCGGGCTGGTCTGATTTGCCTGACGATTTAGGTCCGGTTCATTACATTGCCCTGTCCCAATTTTGCAATGTTTGACCTGCCTGTCCTTGTCCATAGCGGGGGTTTTGCCTCTCCCCATTGAACACCGGACCGGATCTGATCGTTTTTTCCTGCCGCCGCCATCCTGCCCCGGATGTGCGGCGGTTTTTTTATGCGCTGGCTTTGAGTGTCTGCAACGCGTCCAGCGTGGCATCAAAGGCCAACATGATCGACGCGTGGCGGTTCTTGTATTCCTTGGCGGGTTGCAGGACTTCTAAAGCATCAAAAGGGGCCGACGGCACCGGACCATCCGATTTCAGCATCGCAAATAGGGCGTCACGCCCTTCTTTGACCTGATCAATGGTTAGCCCCACAATATTTGCACCAACAACCGCAGCCGTGGCCTGACCTAGCGCACAGGCTTTTACGTCCTGTCCATAGTCAGTGATGCGATCATCCTTCACCTCTAAATCAACAGTCACGGTCGATCCGCAAAGCGGGGCGCGTTTTTTCGCCGTTGCTGTTGGGTTCTCCAGCCGTTCGGTGCGGGGCATATCCGCAGCGAGTGCCAGAATACGCCCGGAGTAGAGTTTGATCAGATCAGTTTCAGCCGACATCGCGTTGCCCTTCGTCTTTGTGATCTTTAGATAGTGCTGACGGCGACGCTTGCAAAGGTTTTTGATATGACATTCGATCCAACCACTCTGCGGTACAACGATAAGGGCTTGATCCCTGCGATTGCCCAAGATGCAGACACGGGCGAAGTTCTTATGATGGCTTGGATGAACGCAGAGGCAGTGACGCGGACATTGGCCACGGGCAATGTGACTTATTGGTCCCGTTCACGCCAAGAATTCTGGGTCAAGGGTGCCACCAGCGGCCATACCCAAGCACTTGTTGATTTTCGTGTAGACTGTGACCGCGACTGCCTGTTGTTGCGTATTCAACAGGTTGGCCCTGCTTGTCATACAGGGCGGCGCAGCTGTTTTTACACCGCTGTTCGTGACGGGATCGAACAAGAAATCGCGACCCCGCTTTCTGATTAGTCTTTGAATCCGACGATTTGCTTGATGTCTGCGGGGCTTAGGCCTTCGGCGCGGTACTTTGCCAGCGCTTTTGATTTGTCGATTTTTGCTAGGCGCTTGCCGTTTTCATCCAAGACCAGCCCGTGATGGTGATAAATTGGCGTTGCATACCCCAAAAGGTGCTGGAGCAGGACATGCAGCGGTGTCAGGGCCTGTAGGTCGGTCCCGCGCACGACATGTGTGATCTGCTGGCGCGCATCATCATGAACGCAAGCCAGATGATAGGCGGGATCGCCCGTGTCCTTGCGCTGCAAGATCGGATCCCCGATGGAATCAATGAGGTTTTCATTATCTATAACAACATCTTGGACATCGTTGTTGCCCGTTTCAACATAGGTCAATTGTGCCGTCACACGCGCCAAAGCCTTGCGGATATTTAACCTAAACCCATCAGTGGCGCGCGCTTCCCGCAGAGGCCGATCTGCACAGGTACCGGGGTACACAAATCCATCGGCCCCGGCCGTGGCACCTGCATCCAGAATTTCGCGGCGCGTACACGAACAGGGATAAAGCAGATCCATCGCAGCCAGGCGATCAAGTGTAGTTCGGTAGTCGGTATAGTGATCTGATTGTCGCAAAACGGGTGTTGGCCACGTCAGGCCTAGCCACGCCAAGTCTTGATAAATGCCGGTCTCGTGTTCGGGGCGCACGCGTGTGCTATCCGTGTCTTCGATCCTTAGCAGGGCTGTGCCGCTGTTTTGGGCTGCGACTTTCCAAACGGTCAGCGCTGAAAAAGCATGCCCCAAATGAAGCGGACCCGTAGGAGAAGGCGCAAAACGTGTGATCACTGGCGGCGCAGCACAATGATATCAGATCCCATGCCCACATCTTCCAAATGGGGGCCATGTTCGCGAAACACCAATTCGGCGTGACCTGCATCGCAGATGGCTTTCATGGCGTCGGTATAGCTTTGGTCGGCTCTCGTGGGATCGTTGAAAGACAACGCCAAATGGCCACCCGGCAAAAGCTTGTCAACAAGAGGCTGCAGCGCCTCTGCAGGTGCTGCGCCAAGGCTGATCACACCGACAGCGACTATGGCTGCATAAGCGCCTACGGCGAACCCCATGTCTGATGGGGTAGAATGCCATGCCTTGCGATAGATGCCACGGGCCAGTGCCTTGTCCAGCATTTCCTTGGTGATGTCGGTGCCGTCAATCGTGCGAAAGCCCGAACGGATCAATGCAGCACCACCGATCCCGGTGCCACAGCCAAAATCAAGGATTGGTGTTTCGGCGGGCACAAACTTGGACAAGGCAGCGGCCAACCGGTCCGGCGTGCGATATCCGCGACTTGTGATCTCTGCGTCATAGTTGTCGGCCCAATCGGCATAAACCGCGATGGTTTCATTCACCGGTCGCGGGGTCCAAAGGGAAGGGCGCAAGACATCTTTCTTGTCAGTCATACCTGCAGTTTAGAAGCACGTATCAGGCCGCGTCTAGCGCGATTTGCCCCAACCATGCTTGCCAGTCCAGTTTGGCACGGTCGGTGTAGGCCTTGTAGCGGTCTTTACGGCCACGTCGCCCGCTCTTTACACCATCAAGGGGCGGAAAGAGCCCGAAATTCACGTTCATTGGCTGGAAAGTCTTTGCTTCTGCACCACCTGTGATGTGTGTGACCAGTGCGCCCATAGCGGTTGTATTTGGCACCGGATCCAGCGTTTGACCCGTCATCTCGGCCACAGCCATACGACCTGCCAAAAGCCCCATAGCAGCGCTTTCGACATAACCTTCGACGCCTGTGATCTGGCCCGCAAAGCGTATATTGGTCCGCGACCGCAAGCGCATCTGGTCGTCCAGAAGCGTGGGAGAATTAATAAATGTGTTGCGGTGGATCCCGCCCAGACGTGCGAATTCAGCATTCTCTAACGCGGGAATTGTTTTAAAAACATCCTTCTGCGCGCCATACTTCATCTTTGTCTGGAAGCCGACGATATTGTAAAGCGTGCCCAGAGCGTTGTCGCGGCGCAGTTGCACAACTGCATAGGCCTTCGTCGCAGGATCATGGGCGTTGGTCAGGCCCACCGGCTTCATCGGACCGAAACGCAAGGTTTCGCGCCCACGTTCAGCCATGACCTCGATCGGTAAACAACCGTCAAAATAACCCGCTGTTTCGCCTTCCTTGAACTCGGCTTTGTCAGCGGCCAACAACGCGTCAATGAAGGCTTCGTACTGGTCTTTGTTCATCGGGCAGTTAAGGTATGCGGTCCGTTCGTCTTCGGTTTCGCCCTTGTCATAGCGCGATTGCATCCATGCCACGTCCATGTTGATGCTGTCGTGGTAAACAATTGGTGCGATGGCATCAAAGAAGGCGAGCGCCTCTGCACCGGTTTCCGCCTTGATCGCTTCTGCCAGTGCGCCAGAGGTCAGCGGTCCCGTTGCGATAATCCAATGACCATCTTTCGGAATCTCCGTAATCTCTTCATAAGAAACGGAAATATTCGGGTGGGCCACGAGTGCTGCAGTCACGCTTTCCGCAAAAGGATCACGGTCAACGGCCAATGCACCGCCCGCCGGTAGGCGGTGTTTGTAGGCGGTCTGCATGATCAAACCATTTGCCTGCATCATTTCCCAATGCAGCAATCCAACGGCGTTTTGTTCGTGATCGTCGGACCGGAACGAATTGGAACACACCATTTCACCTAAATTACCCGTACGATGGGCAAAGGTTTCGACCTTCGGACGCATTTCGTGAATGACAACTTTGAGGCCCGCGTTCGCGGCCTGCCAAGCGGCCTCTGATCCGGCCATTCCGCCGCCGATGATGTTGAGTGTATTTTGCATGTCGCTGATGTAGTGCGCGGCCCGTCAAAAGAAAAGGCCCCGCGTTTGATCGCAGGGCCTTGGGTTATTCTTCGACGATTTCCGCGTCTTCGACACCTTGTTCGGCGATCCAGGCGACGCTTACCACGGTTTCACCTTTGCCAGTGTCAAAGACTTTCACGCCACCCGCACCACGCGACCGGAACGAAATCCCTTCCACCGGCACTCGGATTGACTGTCCTGTAGATGTCACCAGCATGATCTGATCGGACATTTCGACAGGGAAGGACGTAACCAGCGGCCCGCCGCGCATCGCCTTGTCCATGGCAGCCACACCCATGCCACCACGTCCACGCACCGGATAGTCATGGCTGGACGATAATTTGCCGGAACCTTTTGCTGTGATCGTCAAGATCAGGTTCTCTGAGGCCGACATTTCTGCATAGCGTTCTTGGCTGATTGCACCTGCAACGGTGTCTTCTTCGTCGTCGTTTTCGGCATCATCGGCCAATCCAGCCATTGCGCGACGCATCTTGAGGTAGGCTGCGCGCTCTTCTGCTTCGGCTTTGAAGTGGCGGATGATCGACATCGATACGACCTTATCGTCGCCTTGCAATCTGATTCCGCGCACACCGACTGAGCTGCGCGAGTTGAACACCCGCACGTCGGTCGCAGGGAAACGGATAGCGCGGCCCGAATCCGTGACCAACATCACATCATCATCGTTAGATGCAATGCGGGCATTTATCAGTGTTGTTTCAGCATGTTCGTCTTCGAACTTCATGGCGATTTTACCGTTGCGCATGACGTTGGTAAAGTCAGACAGCTTGTTGCGGCGCACTGTGCCAGCAGAGGTCGCAAAGACCACTTGCAGATCGTCCCATTCCTCTTCTGGTCGGTCCACAGGCATGATCGCCGCGATGGAAACACCTGACGGGATTGGCAGGATATTCACGATAGCCTTGCCTTTCGCGGTGCGGCTGCCCAAGGGCAAACGCCATGTTTTCAACTTGTAGACCATGCCGTCCGTCGTGAAGAACAACAGTTGCGTATGGGTATTCGCCACGAACAGTGTTGTGACGACGTCTTCTTCTTTTGTGGCCATTGACGACAGGCCCTTGCCACCGCGACGCTGCGCGCGGAAATCAGCCAAGGCTGTCCGTTTGATATATCCGCCAGAGGTCACAGTGACGACCATGTCTTCTTTTTCGATCAGGTCTTCGTCTTCCATGTCACCGGACCAGTCGACGATCTCTGTGCGACGGGGAACGGCAAAGAGGTCGCGAACCTCGGTCAACTCATCACGGATAATCTGCATGATCCGTTCGCGAGAGCCCAGAATTTCAAGGTATTCGCGGATTTTTCCCGCAAGTTCCTGCAATTCATCTGTGACTTCTTTAACGCCGATCTGGGTTAGGCGCTGTAGACGCAGTTCCAGAATCGCACGGGCCTGAACTTCGGACAGGTTATATGTGCCATCGTCGTTGGCGGTGTGGGTCGGATCATCAATCAGCTTGATGTATTCAAGGATCGCTTCGGCAGGCCAACGGCGCGTCATCAGTTTTTCACGCGCGGTCGATGCATCAGCAGATGAACGGATCGTAGCAACGATCTCGTCGATATTGGTGACAGCCACGGCCAAACCACATAAGACATGCGCCCGTTCGCGGGCTTTGCGCAATTCAAACGCTGTCCGACGCGCAACGACGTCTTCACGAAAATCGACAAAGGCAGTTAGAAAGGCACGAAGCGTCAATTGCTCTGGCTTGCCACCATTCAGCGCAAGCATGTTACAGCCAAAGTAGGTTTGCATTGGCGTGAACCGGAATAACTGGTTCAGCACGACCTCTGCGGTCGCGTCACGCTTCAGTTCGACCACGACCCGGACACCGTTCCGGTCGGATTCGTCTTGAACGTGGGCAATGCCTTCGATCTTTTTGTCACGTGCCGCTTCGGCGATCTTGTCGATCATCGAGGCCTTGTTCACCTGATAGGGAATTTCATTGATAACAATAGCATAGCGGTCTTTACGGATTTCTTCGACCACTGTCTTGGCGCGGACAATTACCGAACCACGGCCTTCAAGATAGGCTTTGCGGGCACCAGCTCGGCCAAGGATCAATGCACCAGTTGGAAAGTCGGGGGCGGGAATATACTCGATCAATTCTTCCGACGACATGTCAGGCTTGTCGATCAGCGCAAGCGTCGCATCAATAACTTCGCCCAAGTTGTGCGGTGGAATGTTCGTGGCCATACCGACAGCGATACCGCCAGCGCCGTTTACAAGCATGTTGGGGTAGCGAGCGGGCAAGACTGTTGGTTCGCGGTCCTTGCCATCGTAGTTGTCTTGGAAATCAACGGTATCTTTGTCGATATCCGCCAACAGATAGGTCGCAGGCTTGTCCATGCGCACTTCGGTATAGCGGTAGGCCGCCGCGCGGTCGCCGTCCATTGATCCAAAGTTACCTTGGCCGTCCAATAGCACCAGCGACATTGAGAAGTCCTGTGCCATCCGCACAAGCGCGTCATAGATCGCGCTATCGCCGTGAGGGTGATATTTACCCATCGTTTCGGCCACAGGACGGGATGATTTCCGGTATGGTTTGTCGGGCGTGTTATTGGTTCCGTGCATCGCAAAAAGAATGCGGCGGTGGACGGGTTTCAAGCCGTCGCGCAGGTCCGGAATCGCACGGCTGACGATCACGCTCATGGCGTAATCAAGGTAGCTGGTCTTTAGCTCGTGTTCGATTGTGACCGAAGGGCCGTCATAAGCAGGGCGCTTTGGCGGGTTTTCTTCATCATTTTCAGGTACTTCTGGAGTATCGTTCACGTGATCCGCCTGTTGAATTCTAGACTGCTATATTTGGTTGCGGCCACTCTAACAGACACTTGATATAGCGCGCAACGCCGGATCGGCCCTATGGCGTCAGCATAGGGGGGAAAGCTCTTAACGCATTGGTTTTAATGTAAGAAATATGGCCCTTTCAGTGTCACCTGAAAGGGCCATTAAATGCATCGCCGCGCAGGCGCTTATTTCGCCCGCTTGATCATCCCGAACAGATCACGGGGATCATCGGGATCTGCGACCAAATCCAGATCGATATAATAGGGCGTGTCCTGAATTTGACGGTGGACATAACGCAGCGCGCTAAAGTCTTCGATCGCAAAGCCGACGCCATCGAAAAGGGTGACTTCTTGGGCCGATTTCCGACCTGTCTGCTGACCTGTTATGACCTGCCAAAGCTCGGTCACAGGGTGATCGGCGGGCATTTGCTGGATTTCACCTTCAATCCGCGTTTGTGGCGGGTATTCAACAAACACGGAAGACCGCGCGACGATATCACGGTGCAGTTCGGTCTTTCCCGGACAGTCGCCACCGATTGCGTTGATATGCACGCCAGCGCCGACCATGTTGTCAGTCAGGATGGTTTGCATATCCTTGTCAGCAGTCGCCACTGTAATCACGTCAGCGCCTTCAATCGCCTCTTCTGGCGTCGTGCATGCAGTGATTTGAAAGCCCAAGCCTGCAAGGTTTTTCATGCATTTTTCGGTTGCGGCACTGTCGATGTCATAAAGGCGGATGTTTTCGATCCCACAGACGGCTTTGATGGCCAGACACTGGAACTCGGATTGTGCGCCATTGCCGATCATCGCCATCGTCTTGGCATCCTTTGAGGCAAGGTGCTTGGTGGCAACAGCAGACATCGCACCGGTGCGCAAAGCCGTCAGGATCGTCATTTCCGAAAAGAGCATCGGATAGCCATTGTTGACGTCTGAAAGGACACCAAAGGCCGTAACTGTTTGCAGGCCTTCTTTCATATTTTTCGGGTGACCGTTCACGTATTTGAACCCGTAGTGGGTTCCATCTGACGTGGGCATGAGTTCGATCACACCAACATCTGAATGGCTGCCAACGCGTGGAGTTTTGTCGAACATTTCCCACCGGACAAAGTCCTTTTCGATCTCTTTGGCGAGATCGGCCAGGAACACTTCAATCCCAATGTGATGCACAAGGCGCATCATATTATCGACACTGACGAATGGCACCATGGCCAGTTTTGAAGCCTTAAAGCTCATGATTTGCTCCGGGTTGGGCGGTCAAACACACGACGACCCATCAGGGACGCAGTCAAATCAACCATAAGGTTTGCGGTCGTGCCACGGTCGTCCAAGAACGGGTTCAGCTCGACCAGATCAAGTGATGTGACGAGGTTGCTGTCAGACAGCATCTCCATCACCAAATGGCCTTCACGGACAGTTGCACCACCGGGGACGGTTGTCCCGACGGCAGGGGCAACAGAAGGGTCAAGAAAATCCACGTCAAGGGACACGTGCAGCATGCCGTTTTCAGCGGCAACACGGTCGAGGAAGGTTTGCAACGGTGCGCTAATACCTTCTTCGTCGATCCGCCGCATATCCACCAGCATGACATCGCCGTCGTCCAGCATCGCATGTTCGGCGGCATCAACAGAACGCAGGCCGATCATACAGATATTGCGTGTCTCGACCTTTGCAGGCAGAGGCGGGTAGGCGTCAAAACCACTGCGCCCTGTCACGTAACCTACGGGTGTACCATGTAGATTTCCGCTGTCAGTGGTATCAGGCGTGTGGATGTCGCTGTGTGCATCAAGCCAAAGCGCAAAGAAAGGGCGACCCTCATTCGCAGCATGTGCCGCCATACCTGCGACGGTTCCAGCGGCCAACGCGTGGTCGCCGCCCATAAAGATCGGCATGCCTCGTGGCGCGGCATCAAGTGCCGCCGCCATGAGCGTGTGCGTCCAGCCCACGTTTTCGGCCAGTTCATGCACGAGAGGATTGCGGGGTGCGGCAACGGTAACGTCCAAGGGGGCCAAGTTGCCCATATCTTCGACGCTATACCCTAGCGCGGTGATGGCCTCGCTGATGCCTGCTGTGCGATAGGCGTCGGGGCCCATCAAACAGCCGCGGCGCCGCTTACCACAATCGACGGGAGCGCCGATCAATATACAATGTTTTTGTGTCATGCCGGCAGTCTTGCCCAAAACAAGGGCTAGGTTAAGCCAGCAAATTGTGCAAAATGGTTGTCGATTGCACAGAATGGATAGGCAAAATGGACGAATTGGACAATCACTTGATCGCCGCGCTCAAGCGTAATGGCCGCGCGTCACTTTCGGAACTTGCCAGCCTGTTGAACGTGACCCGCAGCACCGTGCGCGTGCGGCTGGATCGCTTGGTGCAGGGGGGTGAAATCGCGGGATTTACGATTCTTACCCGTTCAGACGTCCGACCTGACGCCGTGCGCGGATTGATGATGCTTGAAATCGCGGGACGCGGTGCAGAAAATATCATGAAACAACTGCAACGCATGTCGCAGGTTCAGGCCGTCCATTCAACAAATGGAACATGGGATTTGATTGCCGAAATCGGCACGAAAACGCTCGAGCAATTTGACCAAGTGCTGTTTACGATCCGCCGTATGGACGGTGTTACAAGGTCTGAGACGAACTTGCTGTTGTCGACCCGGCGCTAGCGCGCACCGCCATGATCCAGCCAACGACCAACAGGATCGAAAAGAATGCGTTCCAGCTTGCCATCGAAAGCGAAAACAGCTCCCAGCTGACCTGATCACACATAATAACGCGTGGTCCGGTGATCGTCAGCATATCCGCGCCGCTAAGACCATCTAGTCCACCACCCGTGCCAGTGCATGTGCTGGGACCTTCCCACCAGTCACGCTCTACCCCTGTATGGAACAAGCCGATACCTGCCGTTGTCGCAGCGGCAATGCCGCCAAGTGCAGGCAGCAAACGCCCCCCAAATTGCAGCGCGAACAAACCGATTGCGATGGCGACAAAATGCGGCCAACGCTGCCAAAGGCACATCGCACAAGGCGGATAGCCCAAAGCTTGAAACAGATAGGCGCCAGCAAGCAAAGCGGCAGAGCCACCCGCCGATAACGTTACAAGAAACTGTCGTGTCATAGCAAACCTATCAATGCAAAACCGCCTACCAAAATGACGCAAAAAACGATGAATACCAACCCCAGCCGGCGTTCGATAAAGTCACGAATTGGTGCGCCGAATTTCCACAAAAGCGCCGCAACCAAGAAGAACCGCAACGCCCGTGCAAAGATCGACGAGACGACAAAAACGGAAAAAGGTAATCCTGTGACGCCAGAGAAGATCGTGATTACCTTGAACGGCAGGAAGGTAACACCCGCAACGACAAC